>Ga0256831_1001242_pt1 | contig 13503 bp, 6 predicted proteins | sample 132544metaG_FD_189087 | JGI IMG/M metagenome (GOLD analysis project Ga0256831, IMG submission 189087) | Hydrothermal vent microbial communities from Lau Basin, Pacific Ocean - 132-544 | ecosystem: Environmental > Aquatic > Marine > Hydrothermal vents | place: Pacific Ocean: Lau Basin | collected...
GTATCACATAGTGTCAAGTCAAGTGTATGTTTCATATTTTTAAAACTAATTACTAAACTACAAATTATGAGAATTATATTAATACTGTTACTAATATTAAATTTAGGGTTTTATAGCTATTCTCAAAAAGCAACAAGTGAAGATAGTATCAAGCAAGAAATTGAAGAAATAGATTATGTTTTCAATACTTTCAGTGCACCTTTAATTGTAAATGGTCAATCAATAGAAACAAATTTAAAAAATAATTTAAATTTTGAAATTTACCATCGATTTGGCCCAATAACAAATACTTTTGCCGGTTTGGATCATCAAGTCAATATTAGGTGGGGTTTTAGTTATGGACTCTCTGATAAATACACGATTGGTTTTGGTCGAAGCAAATATGCCGGCTCTTGGGATTTTTATGGAAAAGCCAAAATACTTAGTCAATCAACCGGTAGTAAAAAAATGCCACTTTCCCTGACAGTCTATTCTAGTACAGTAATCAAAACTACAACTAATAAAGGTCAAGGACAAAGCCAAGGAGGAGGAAACGGAAATGGAAATGGTGGTGGGAATGGAAATGGAGGAGGACATGGAAATGGTGGAGGACATGGAAATGGAAACGGCAGTGGTGGTGGAAACGGTAATGGTGGTGGAAATGGCAATGGTGGAAATTTTGATACCAACAGTAATTACAACTATGCTTGGAACACACAACTGATTTTTGCTAGAAAATTCAATGATAAATTCTCAGCACAAATATCACCTACATTTACATATTTATTTAGAACAAACAATAACATAAATAATTTTCAATATGGTTTAGGTACAGGAATACGCTATGCAATTAACTGGAGATGGGCATTATTGAGTGAATATTATTTTAATTTCATTGAGACAAATGATGTTATAGATGTAACAAAATCTTGGGGGCTAGGTGTTGAAATAAAAACAGCAATGCACACATTTCACATTACATTAGGTTCTTCTCAGATTCTTAATGAAAATGCTTTTACCAGAACTATTATGACCAAAAATAATCAAGACAACTCAACATTACATCTTGGATTTAATATAATTATTAGAAATTACTTTTAAAAGATATAAATTATGAAAACTAAGACTATTCCATTAACAATATCTAGCAGTTTATTAGCAATATTACTTGTTATTAGCTATGCATTCAATCCTGGAATTGAAGAAAAAATCAAAGACGGAAAAGTTATTTACAAAAAAAATTGTGCGGTTTGCCATATGAAAAATGGGAAAGGAGTACCACATACATTTCCGCCTTTAGTGAAATCAGATTACTTAACAAATAATAGTAAAGAAAAATTAATCAAACTTCTATTAAATGGCCAAAAAGGGAAAATTGTTGTAAATGGTAAAAAGTATAATAACGTAATGCTACCCCTTAAAAATCTAAGTGATTATGAAATCGCAGCTGTTTTAACATATATTAATAACAATTTTGGAAATAGTGGGCCTGAATATTTTTCAGAAGAAATTAAAAATCAAAGGTAAAATATATGCTAGATGCTTTTGATAAATATGGAAAAAAAATAAAGTCTAAAAAACTGTTGAAAAAGTAAATTCTCAGGGGTTCATTTCATTTTTTCAGTTTTTAGCCTAACTCCCCTCTAACTCCCCGTTTCTCCGTAGACTTCGAAACCGGGAGAACCTCAACTCGAGTTTCCTCTGCAATTTCCCTGATAAGCGAGTGTCTCTGACCTCGCTTCTTGCTAAAATGCACTACTCCTGTGCTGGTGCACTGGTTCTTTCACTATCAAGTGAGATTTACTCACTTATAAAATCAATATTCCTTTTCAATCCCTTGTATTTAGTCCTAGCAACGGGCGTTCCAAAAAACAATTTTTCAAATTTTGTTTCAGTCAATTCTACCCAATCCTTTGCAGTCATATCTAAAAAATCTTTTTTAGGGACAAAATCAGGTTCATTGTGCTCTTTTGAAAATCGATTCCAAGGGCAAACTTCTTGACAAATATCACAACCAAAAATATAGTTTTCCATTTTGTTTTTAAACTCCGATGGGATTTCTTCTTTGTTCTCTATTGTCAAAAAAGAGATACAACTATTGGCATCCACAATATAGCCATCCGGATGGATAGCATTTGTCGGACAAGCATCAATGCATTTAGTGCATTTACCACAATAATCGGATATAGGACTATCATAATCTAGTTCCAAATCAATGATTAATTCAGACAAGAAAAAGTAACTACCTTTCTTGGGATTGATTAACAATGAGTTTTTTCCTATCCATCCCAATCCGGCTTTCCTAGCCCAAGCTCCTTCAAGTACAGGTGCTGAGTCCACAAATATTCTCCCTGACACCGAGTGGATTTCATCATTTATATACTTAAATAATTTTTTAAGCTTATTCTTGACTACTTTGTGATAATCCCGTCCATATGCATATTTTGATACTTTAAATATGGATTCATCGCTTTGGCTTAGCTCTGTATGATAATTGTACATCAAGGAAATCACAGTCTTTGCTCCGGGCACTAATTCTGTCGGGTCTAAACGCTTTTCAAAATGATTATTCATATATGCCATACCGGCATTAAAGCCATTGTCCAACCAATCTTTAAGCCTTTCTTCTTCCTCTGTAAGTTTCTCTGCTTTTGAAAAGCCTATTTCGGAAAAACCCAGTTCTTTTGCCCTTTCTCTAATAAGTTTATTGTAACCGCTATCCATTTTTTTTCCAAAATTTTTATAAATATAATAAAATTAGCCCTTTTGTCAATAGATAACAATTAAAGTGGCGAATAATTCAGGTTAAAAATATATCTTTGTGGCAATATTAACAAACTTAGTAACAATGAAAGCAAAAACAACTCAACTTTTAGATGATTTATACTTAGAAGCAAAAGCTTTGAATGGAATTTCTTTAAGTGAAGAGCCTATCAGATTTGATGTGGCAGCACCTATCATTTCAGAATGGAAAGAATTAGAAAGAGAAAGGCTTACTTCTATTAATGATAAAAGAGATATAAACAAATTTCTCCAAAGTGTAATATCTGTTGCAGATATCCAAGTACCATATGACAGAAAGGAGACAAAACGTATTTTTGAAACAGGTATATCTTTTGTGTCTGTACTTTTCGCCAGAAATACTAATGGAGATCCAACTATAATGCTCAGAGCGTATATCCCTACTGAAAATAGGTTTTTTGATTTCGAAAGATTAACAACTGTATTATCTAAAACTTACTGCCCTAACAAAGGAATATCTTGGGAAGATCTTTGTGATAATATAAAAACTTTGGGAATAACCGAAGAATTTCATATGATTATCGAAGAATTCAAAAAGACAATTCACGAAGTTAAAAGCAGAGAAGAATTAGAAACCAAAGTTCATAAAACTTTTAGATTAGTATAAGTCATCTATGGCTTAATATCCAATTTATTGTTTTGCATAATCTCAAGTTTGGCTGTGTCTTTCAATACGATTTTTCTCACGCTTTGATTATTGAAAATAATCGGCCTGAAATCATAATCGGGAAAAATGGTAACACAGCTTTCTATATTAGGCATCAATTCTCCAAACCAATTTCTCTTATTTTCCCAAGAGGAATTGAACTTTCCAATCCAATACAATCCGTGTTCATACGCACCAAGATCATAATCTTCAAGCAATGGTCTTCGCTTTCTATTAAAATCATCTACAATTCCATTTGTACTAAGGTCTATCCCTATATCAATTGCAGGTGAAGAATGAGTTAAAGTAAAATTATTATTTAACACATCTTCAAATAAAGGATCATCTGCTATCTCATTACTTGTCCAAGAATATGCGTTCCACTCTGCAAGTGTTTTTGGACTTGTAGTATGAGAAACCAAATCAATAATTCCAAAATGATTGCTACCGGAATTATTATACCATAAATTATTTGCAAATGAATTATTGTCTGATACAGATTGATTACAAATACTAACAGCAAATCTTGTAGATTCATTTCCATTTGCCATACCAATATTATTAATAATGGAATTGTTTATTGAATGTAACAATCCATTTCCATTTGTGCCGGATAGCTCTGCAGCGATTACAGTCATTTCAAATTGCCCGTATCTAGCACCTAAATCATTGCCATTATTGTACATTGTATTATTATACACTTCATTTTCACTCGCACCATAAAGTATTATCCCGGCGCCATCATTGTCATATATTACATTGTTGTAAACTAAATTTGAATCACACCACATATCCATCTGTATACCGTTTCCATCCGTTCTGCTTCCTGTATCGTCTTTTGTCCCATAAACAGTATTATACCTTATAATATTATGATCTCCTCCTCTATCTTCTGATTCATCCTCATCAGAAGCCCTTGAATATAAATGTATGCCACTTGCACCTCCAGAGCCATCTATACCATTATTATAAAAAGTATTATTTTCTACTATATAGTGTCTGGCACTAAGTTCAATCCCGTGAAAACCGTTATTATAAACTGAATTGCTACTAACAATCGATTCGTCGCCTACCGGACAATCAGTATTATCAAATGCAATTCCATTATATGAATTATCATGAATTTTATTGTTCTTAAATAAATTATTGCAACCCAACTCATAGCTATTACTATCTTCACCACCCCAGATACCAACATAATGGTTCTCAATTGTATTATCTATAATATGACAATTAGTGGCTCCATCTGATAAATATAAACCAACTGCTTTATTACCATTGTTGTTATTATCATTAAAGCTACAGTTCATTATTGTAATACTTTCAGAGGGATTATTGCCGGTATCATCTTTAATCATAACACCAATATCACTATATATACTGAAATTCTTCAAAACTATATTTGAACATCCTGTGAATATTACTCCCTTGTCTTCATCATCAATCACCGGATTATTACCGCTTCCATAAGGTTCGATTACAATAGGTGCATAATCACTCCCTTGTTTTGATTCATTAAAATATAAAAATTCATCCCAAGTTTCTCCCCTTTTGAAATAGATATGATCACCGGGTTCAAAGCTTGAACTATTGACTTTGCCAATAGTTTTCCAAGGAGAAGATTCCGTTCCATCATTGGTATCAAGACCATTTGAAGCATCAACATAAAAACCTCTATAATCTGCATCGCAACTCCAATTGGGACTATTTGGACTTTTCCTCAATTTTATTCTTTGAAAATTGCCACTTGCATCTTCTATATCCAAACCTGTACCTTCATCCAAATGCATCAAAAGAATATCATCACTATCAGATACTAATTCATCATAATGATGTGGAGTGAAATTTGCTGTATATCTGGCAACTTTTGAATATCTTATTTCATCAAGCCTGCAATCATTGATGTATCTCACATACCCACCGTCGTATCTTGCTCCAAAATTAATCGCTGCTACGGATGCATCTAAATCAAAATTCAGATTTGTTGTATTACTAACTAACTGACCGTCAAAATACATATTTGTTGAAGTTCCTGAATGTGACACCGTAATATGATGCCATTGATTTAAAACCAAATAATTGCTTCCGGAATTAAAACTAGCCTCAATATCAAACCCACTTCCCGTGCCATCAAGAGCAATCATCCCAACACCAAGATTTCCTGAAGTATTTCTAAAATAAAGTTCAAATGAATACTTTCTGCTGATTATTGCCGGAAAAGTGCCGCTAGCAGGAACTGTCGTGGGATAAACCCATGATTCTATAGTCCAATCACTACCATTGACATCTAATAGATTGATCGAATCGTTTACAAAATATGAATCATTTCCATCAAAATCCAATGATGTAATATCTCCTTCCACAAATACCGTAATGGGTTCGGAATAATTGTTTGCATACCAATGACCATCTGTTTTTGCCCTTACTCTATATCGATATTCTCCACATTGATCAACAGTATCTGCATATTCCTGTACGACAGTTTTGCCAATTGTAGTCCAAGCAGAATTGATATACTTTTGTATCTGGAAACTATCACAAAGCAAATTGGCTGCTATATTCCAATACAATGTAAAGACATTTGAATTCTGAACTTGCATTTCTTCAAATTCGGGATCGGGTAAGATATCAAAAACAGCTGCATCTAGTGAAGTGTATCCTCCGGCATTAAACGTCCCTCTCAATCTATACCAAGCATTACTTGCCCCCCACCAATTCATATTGAGATGGTAGTACCTATTGTTGATATCAGGATCATTGTCTAACACTCCATATCCATCACAGACGGGAGCATGACCTATAGACCCAGCCCCTCCAATACTAAGTTGTAAAGGATGACCATTTTCAATATTTTCATCAAATCTATCCCAAAAAGGAGACCAATTTTTTGTCTGATAATGACCGGTATATCTAAAATAATCATCTAAGGCAGCCGGTGTTCGATTGATATTGGATGTAGATCCATCGTATTCATAATCCATATCCAATGCAGTCCCTGCTTGAAAAACCAATCTGCCGGCAGCTTTCCTTTCTATCGTATCCGATACTTTGTACATATATTCGTTGAGCATATTAGTCCAATCATAATAAGTCTTTCCAAAATCGGCAAAGTACGAACCTTGAGATGCGCCTGAATTGTCATTGTTTGTATGTGAACCTATACCGTGAACCGGCCATCTGTAGTAATGCAATATTTGACTAAAAGATAGTGCTACACATCCTCCTGCATAGTTATCGGGAGTATAAAAATTAGTAACATTTATATAAGAGCTATCTTGATCTTTGCAATTGACTTGTCCCCAGATATCAGGCAAATGAGGACCATAGAGTTTTTCAAATGCTCTATTTTTTATTGACTTTTTTTCATTCCATTTACTCTTATTTTTTTCATAAAGTTGAAGCAATTGCTCATCATTTGTAGTCTTTATAAGGGAAAGCTGATGGCGCATATCATCCCGAATCAAATTCAAAAGTGTATTGTTAGGAGACTCATCAAAAACAAAATTATTTTCAAATGAATAAGCAAGTAAAGGATGCAAATTTTTATTAGAGGAGAATACCATAAATCCAATAGGATTGACCTCAACAACATAAGCCAAAATCGTATCTTCACCCAATATCGTTTTTATATCTTTATCGATTGAATAAGCTTCAGGATTTAATGTATTCAAATATTTCTCTGCTACTCCCTCCAATACCAGCCGCTCTATCTGCCCATTGATACTTAAACTAAAAAAAGATACAAAAACTATTAAAAAAAAATATCTCATAATAAAAAAATTATCTTTATCCCTAACATCTTGACTTAAACCTACATACTCGACCAGTCCCGATGAAAATTGGGATGGTCTCAGACTCTCTCACCAAACCTGAGCCAAAGCGTCTTTGACCTCTTGGCTCAAACCTCTCTCACCACACTATTCGACCAGAGGTTAGAAACCTTGGTCTCAGACACCTCAACCTGAGCCAAAGCGTCTCCGACCTCTTGACGAATACCTCTTTCCCACTCGACCAGTCCCGATGAAAATTGGGATGGTCTCAGACTCTCTCTCACCAAAGCTGAACCAAAGTGTATTTGACCTCTTGGCTCAGATACTTTCATTCGCCTGAGCCATCCCGCTGTACAGCAGGACTCCAACCTCATGGCGTCATTTTCTTTCACCACTCCAAGCCAAAGGTCTCCCGACCTCTTGGCGTCATCTTGCGCTACTTCACCACAAACTTAATAGCTTTACTCTCTTCACCTGTTTTCATATAATAAACTCCGGAGACTAGGCCTGAAACATCAATTTTTCCGCTTGTCTCTCCGGTACTAACCACCTTACCTAATTTATCATAGATATAATAATCAGTATATGAAATAAGACCTGTAACATTCAAGAAATCATTTGTAGGATTTGGAAAAACACTTATTCTATTATCTTTTTTCAATTCAACAAAAACCACATTGGAATAATTATTATTCCCATCAAAGTCAATTTGGTTTAAGCGGTAATAATTGATTTTTTCAGGGCTTTTGTCCGTAAATACATAGTTATTTTCCCCTCTTGAATCTCCCTGTCCATCCACGAAACCGATAACTTCCCAATCTTTCCCCTCATTACTTCTTTGTATTTCAAATCCTTTGTTATTTATTTCAGAAGCAGTAATCCAGTTTAACTCAATAGAACCATTATCTTCCTTTGCAGTAAATGATTTAAGTTCGATTGGTATACTCCAATCAACCCAATCAGGAACTTGATCACCATCAGTTAAGCTTAATCCGGAAAAATTTCCACTTGCATCTGCAATATCAGTTCCAGATCCTTCATTAAGGTGTAGTAACAACCTAGTATTTCCATCAGTTGTATGCTCATCTACAGGTGTAAAATTTGAAGTATATCGTGCAATATCTGATATTCGAATTTCATCTATTTCACCATCTAGATGTCTCTGATAACTTCCAAAATATCGCGCACCAAAATTTATTGGCTTAACACTATTTGCTAACACAAAATCTCCATCAGTTGAAGAATCGACTTCATTACCATTAATAAAAAGTCTAGCTGTACCACTTGCATCTCGAGATGCAGCAATATGAACTTTAGTATCAAATTGGAGGTTTTCACCAACTTTGTTAGAATTCATAGAAGCAATAATAGCATCATTACTATTTCTTCTAACAAAAGCTATTGAATAATCACCAGAGCAATTTGTACAAGCCTGCACATACATAGATATTCCATATCTTCTGTTCATAATCACTGGATATGTTCCTGAAGGTCTATTATCAACAATCACCCAAGCTTCAAAAGTCCATTGAGAATTCACATCTAAATCATTATTACCATTATCTGACACAAAAAAGGATTCAGATGCAGAATCATTAAAATCTAAATGCTGTGCATTGATTGAACTTCCCCATATTAGCATTAAAATTACAACAATCTTTTTCATAAATTTATAGTTTTGGTTGTTTATATTTATTCTTTATTTATCCCATCCTCCATTGGAAGTATTTACACCATCGGCATTACTTACACCACCAAATGAGTAAATCGGTTCGCTTAGAATCGAAAGTTCTCTTCCCGGAACGGGAAAATGCAAAAGTGTTCCCTCTTGTAGAAAGTCTCTACGCCTCATATCAAAAAATGCAATACCAAATCCCGTCTGAATAAGCTCAATATCTCTTTCGTAAAATATTGCTTCCAATACTTCTTCTTTTGTAGCAGATGCAGGAAGTGGAGCTATTTTTCCAACTGTAGTCCTGGTTCCTGTATTTATTATGCTTATCGCTTCATCCAAATTTCCTAACATAGCATTTGCTTCCGCCTTGATCAAATCATTTTCTGCCAATGTGAAAGGCTCAACATCCCCACCGTTTTTATCAGCAGAGTCATATGTATATCTTGAAAATTCATAATTGGAATAGTGGACATACCCTCTTTCCGGCTTCATATTATTTGATGATGTAAAGGAAAAATAAAGTCCCAATCTTTCATCATCAGAAGACGCTGCCGGAGGATTGATTCCTGTTTCCGGAAATCTTGATGGATAAGTGGGATCCATCAAATTGATTATCCTACAATCGATTCGAGCCCAACCTTCTCTTGATGTCGTATAATGCTTATAATAGCAATACCATTTGGTATTATCCATATGCACAACAAGGGGATTCTTTATTCCATTATTAGCGTATTCAAGAACTTTTGCCCAATCGGTTTCACTATTTTGTTGCTTGTTTCTGGCTTTATATACCAAAAATCTGGCCATAAAAGAATTTGCAAGTTCTATCAACTCATCTTCATCATACTCTTTACCATTTATCCAAGTATCGGGAATTTTAAAATGCGCCTTATCACTAATAGCTATTGATTTTTGAAGTCTTACAATCGCAGAGTCAATCACCTCGCTATAAGGCTGGAAAGTACTTGCTTCCGGATCGACAGTATTTTCCGTAACAATCATCGCTTTGTCATAAACCAAACCCAAATACCCTAATGTAATTCCTTGAATAAAATAGCTATAAGCTTTTACCATTTTTGTATCACTACCATTATAGCCAAATTTCATTCCCTCATTAGCTTTTTTCAGAACTTGGTTCATTGTATTTAGTGTACCATACATATCAGAATAATATCTGGAGAATATATTGGCATATGTATAAGATACATCATTATTAAATGGTTTTCTAGGCTCATATGACAAATCATACATACCGCTATTTAACCATGAACAAGTACCTTGATCCGCTGCAACCCACATAGCAATACGTGGAGATAAACTTGAATTCATAGTCATGAACCAATTGAAAAAACCATCTGAAGCTATATTCATTACATCAGCAGGATCGCTATAAGCTTTCTCCCGATCGGGATTGTTTGGATTTTCTACTTCCAAATCTTTATGACAAGAACTTGGCAATATCAATAGTGTAGAAAAAAACAAAACATTTATTAAAAATATATATTTAGATTTCATTATTATTTATTTTAATATTAAAAAACTAGCTTAATAGAACCTGAATACGTTCTAAAATTTGGATAACCAAAATTATCAAAAGGATAAGCATCCGAACCGGAGGCGACTTCCGGGTCATATCCGGTATATTTTGTCCATGTAAAAGCATTTCTTACTTGTATACCAAATCTAATAGATTTTGCTAATTTCCCTAGACCATTTAAAGTATAAGCTAAGGATAATTCTCTGAGTTTTATAAATGATCCATCTTCTATAAAATGAGAATTTATTCCTGTACCTTTATACAATGTACCATAATAATCAATTGATTTCTTTTTGTCATCCGGTTTACCAAATTGATCTATTTCTACTGCAGCATAATCCCTATATGCATATTGTCTAGTGAAGTTGTATATATCTCCACCATTTTTCCAACTGAACAAAAATCCAAGACTGATATTATTGTAACTGATAGAATTATTTAATGATAGAGTAAAATTTGGATTTCCATCACCAATAGCTATTTTGTCCTCGATACCATCATTATTAGCATCGACAATGATAGGAATTTCTTGTCTTGTTCCTTCAGTTCCTTTTGGTATAACATATCCATCAGAATTAACTTCAAAATCATCGATAGATTTTCCTTCAGGTAATTGGTTTTTCATTTGATCCAAAGACCTAACCCAATCAGTACCATATATTACACCAAAAGACTCACCCGATGCAATATAAAAAGCTTTTTTGGGTCCTGTAAAATATGCGGGAATACTTAAATCTTCTACTTTTTGCACTATTTTATCAAAAGAAAGATTTGCTATCCAAGATAAATGATTAGTGTTGAATATCTGTGATTCCAAACTAAGTTCAAGAGATTTACTTGAAAGCGTAGCAACATTTGCCCATTTATAAGGAGCACCTATATGCGATGCCTGTGGTGCTAACTGGAATACATCGGTTGTTCTAGAACTTGCATAAGCCGCTTCTAGGGAAAATATTTTAAGAAAATTCAAATTCATCCCAAATTCCAATTCCTTGGTATTGGATGGTTTTAAGTATTTATTACCCTCTGTATATGGTACCGGAACATTTCCATTTTTAACTTTTAATACTTCATATTGATAGCTAAATCCCGGTCTTAATCCTGATGTTCCAAGAGCAACTCTGAGTTTTAATTCTTCTATTCCAGGAAGTTTGAAATCTTCTGTTACCCTATATCCTAAAGAAATCCTATAATAAGGATGCCATCTCTCTTCCGAGCCAAATAATGATGAGCCATCGATTCGATATAGAGCCGAAAACAAATATTTATCTTTGTAACTTAAGTCATAGATACCAAAATAATCAATAGTAACAATTTTTGTTTGTTCTGAAAACAATGATGCTTGTAATGGATCAACATTATTAAAATTTGGTATATCTTTTATTGTAAAACCTTTTGAATAAACAGGTATACTTTCATAATCGGATTTTTCATAAAGATAACTCAATTTAACTTTGTTTGTAAAATCATTTATTTTTTTGTTAAAATGTAAAGTAAACTGTAAATCTTGGGATAAAGCATTCACATTTCTTTTGTACAGAGCACCATCTGTCTTATTAATTTTATTTGCTAAAAACTGCAAATATCCTTTTGGAGTTATGGTCGTCCAATTTTTATTACGGTATTCGTATGCATACTTTGCTTCTGCTTTCATCCAATCTGTTATGTAATACTTGAACTTAACATTTCCAACTATACTTATTCTATTGGCTGTTCTATCCCTGTTTGCCAAAGGATATAATGGATTTTCAATCAAACCAACTTTCCATGGATCAGGAGTCAATAAATAATCTGTACTATCAGGATTTTTAGCAAATAAATCAACATCAGGAGAAAGAAATAGTAAATCTTGGAAAGTTCCATAAGTTTCAGGGTTTTTTGAAACTGCTTTCATCAAAAGGTTTGATATGGATATTGTAGCTTTATCCGAAATATGTTGATCCATATTAAATTTCAAGTTATTTCTTTGATAACCATCTGTGAAATTTATAATTCCTTCTTGTCTGTTATTTTCAAAAGACAGCAAATAATTTGATTTCAAACTATTGCCTGTTATCCCAATATATTCCGTATGATATTGACCTTTATTAAAAAATGCTTCTTGATGATTATGTACTTGTGCAAAAGGTTGATCTGCATAGCCATTATCGGTAACAATCCTGTTTCCACTTATTTTCTTTCCATTATAATAAAAAATTCCATCATACTTCGTGAAATCATAATCTTCCCAATCATCCACCAGTTTGTATGGTTGATGGGTGGCTACAGGTAAAAAATCTATTATCTTTTGTAATCCATACTCAGATCGAACAGTAACTTGAGCCTGTCCCTCTTTGTTTTTCTTACCTCTTTTTGAAACCATAACAATTACACCATTTCCGGCTTCAGAACCATAAAGAGCAGATGCAGCAGCACCCTTTACTATCTCATATGATTCAATATCATCAAGATTAATATCTGCCATATTGGTATGAATTCTATTACCATCTAAAATTATCAATGGCTTGTTTCTAGAATCCAAAGAAGTTGCTCCTCTTAATCTTAGAGTTGCTCCACCCCCAGGCAGGCCGTTTGCAACAACTACATTTAATCCGGCAACTTTACCCTGAAGTGCATTGGCTGCAGAAGAAGCGTGAACATCCTTCATCGCAGATGCATCAACGCGTTCCACACTAATAGTAAGATTCTTTTTTGGAGTAGCTGATGCGACACCGGAAATGATAACCTCATCCAAACCAAATGCATCACTTTCCATTTTTATTAATAATTCTTTCTGATCTCCTATTTCTACTTCTGTAGATTTCATTCCAATGTACGAAAAAATCAAAACCTTATCTTCATCAGAAATATCCAGAGAAAAATTACCGTCAATATCTGTAATTGTCCCTTTAGAAGTACTTTTAACCATAACTCCAACACCGATAAGAGGCGAGTTATCTGATTTGTCCAAGACTTGCCCTTTTATCGTTCTGGTTAAACTTTGTTGCAAAATGTTTTTTGTTCTAATATTTGCATTTGAAGGTAAAGTAACCAACACTATCAGTGCAAATAATAACATCTGTTTTAGCATTATTTGAAATTTCATATATTTTTT
>Ga0256831_1001243_pt1 | contig 13503 bp, 24 predicted proteins | sample 132544metaG_FD_189087 | JGI IMG/M metagenome (GOLD analysis project Ga0256831, IMG submission 189087) | Hydrothermal vent microbial communities from Lau Basin, Pacific Ocean - 132-544 | ecosystem: Environmental > Aquatic > Marine > Hydrothermal vents | place: Pacific Ocean: Lau Basin | collected...
GGATTAATATATAAATTTTAAAATTATAAAATAAATAATATGAGATATTTAACTATTTTTTCCTTTGCACTACTAACATTGTTTTCATGTAAAAATAGTAAAAAGGACACTAGCATTAAACAAAAAGACATTGTGGAGTCTTCTCCATACAAAGCAAATAAAAATATAGATAAATTGCTATCAAAATACACCTCATTTACTCTTACTACGGATGTAAATAAATTTACAGAAAAGGAGAAGACATTGTTGAAGTACTTAATCAATGCAGCAAAGGTGATGGATGGTATGTTCTGGGTTGAAGCCTATGGAAACAAAACCAAATTTTTGAATAAAATATCCGATCCTAAACTTAAGAAATTTGCTATAATCAATTATGGTCCTTGGGATAGACTAGGAGGAAATGAACCATTTATTGAAGGGATAGGTAAAAAGCCATTAGGAGCAAATTTTTATCCAAAAGATATGACAAAAAAAGAATTTGAATCTGCTGACATAAAAGATAAAGAAAGTCTTTACACTTTCATCAAAAGAGATGAGAATGGCAAACTCTTTTCCGTCCCCTACTACAAAGCATTTAAAAAAGAAGTTTGGTATGTTGCAGATATGTTGAATACAGCAAGCAATTTTGCAAAAGACCCTGGATTTGTCAATTATTTGAGACTTCGAGCAGAAGCTTTGAAACATGACAACTATCAATTGAGTGATCTTGCATGGTTGGATATGAAAAATAATAAATTTGATATAGTGATTGGACCAATTGAAAATTATGAAGATGCATTATTTGGCTATAAAGCCGCCCATGAAGCTTATGTACTAGTAAAGGATATGGAATGGAGTGAAAAATTAAAGAAGTATGCGAAATTTCTTCCTGAATTACAAAGGGGCTTACCTGTAAATGAAAAATATAAACAAGAAAAACCCGGTAGCGATGTTGAATTGAATGCCTATGATGTGGTCTATTATGCAGGAGACTGCAATGCAGGCAGCAAAACTATTGCAATCAATCTTCCCAATGACGAAGAAGTTCAACTTCAAAAAGGTACGAGAAGGCTACAACTTAAAAATGCTATGAAGGCTAAATTCGATAAGATTCTAATTCCTATTGCCAATGAACTAATCGATACTGAACAAAAGAAATATATCAATTTCAATGCATTCTTCTCAAATACAATGTTTCATGAAGTAGCTCATGGACTAGGCATAAAGAATACATTGAACGGAAAAGGAACTGTGCGCAAAGCATTGAAAGAACTATATTCAGCTTTGGAAGAAGGAAAAGCTGATATGCTTGGACTATACATGATCAGACAATTGCATAAAAAAAATGAAATCAAAGGTGATTTAAAGGAATATTACACTACTTTTATGACAAGTATTTTCAGATCTATAAGGTTTGGTGCTTCATCTGCTCATGGTAGAGCCAATCTAATCAGATTCAACTTTTTCAAGGAACTTGGAGCTTTCTCCAAAGATGAGAAATCAAAAAAATATAAAATAAATTATAAGAATTTCGAAAAAGCAATGGATTTATTGTCAACAAAAATACTGACACTTCAAGGAGATGGTAATTATGCAGAAGTAAAGAAATTTGTCGAAAAATACGGTAAAATGGACTCAAACCTAAAAGCCGATATTGAATCTTTAGCTAAAAAAGGTATTCCTGTTGATGTTAGCTTCAATCAAGGAGTAGATGTATTAGGCTTATAGATTATTGAGCATATCATCTATATTATACATTTCGTCTATTAGATCATCACGATAAATTTGTATATCAGGAATTCTTCTGACATGTTTTCTAATTCGCTTCACCAATTCGTATTTGAGCGTTGGTGTGTGTTGAACTAACAAATCATAAACGATATCTTTATCTTCTGTATTGAAGATACTGACATATATTTTAGCCAGTCTTAAATCCGGTGACATCTTGACATCAGTAACCGATACCAAAGCTTCTCCATAAATATACAAACCTTCATTTGATAAAACGATACTAAAATTTCTCTTTATCATTTGTGCTACTTGCTCTTGTCTTTTAGATGCCATGATTCTAGGTGTTTTTATAAAATACATATTACTTTAAAATAAGTAGTATTAAAACAATAAATTAAGCAATAATTGATATAACAATATAAAGATAAGTAAAGTTTATTATTTAAGCAACTTACACTTTCCCTAGGTGCATTTCATTTTTTCGCTTTTTGGCCAAACTACCCTCTAGCTCCCCGTTTCTCCGTAAACTTTGAATCTGGGAGAACCTCAGCCCGCGTTTCCTTAATTGATAAGTCGTGGTTGTTGCTTCCCCCTATCATTTTTCGTAACAAAGTGAAGAAAAATTATTAGGAGGAGAGCAAAGCTTTTGCGGGATAGATGAGGGGGCAGATGTGCCAATAAAAAGTAAAATCAACTCACAACGCGAAAAAATGAAATACACCTCTTTCCCTTTACTAAAAATAAAAAAAAGGGATACACAACAACTGTGCATCCCTTTTTTCTTTATTGAAAAATTCCTATTCTTCTTCTTTCTTTGCAACTGGTGTCGCATTTTCATTTTTCTTACCTCTTCTTCTTCTTCTTTTGGATTTTCCTGCAGAAGAAGCTTTAGCAGCTAATAATAATTCGTTAAAGTCAACTAATTCTATCATTGCCATTGCAGCAGCATCACCTTGTCTAAATCCCATCTTGATAATACGTGTATATCCTCCTGGTCTATCAGCTACTTTTGGCGCAACAACATCAAATAATTCGGTGACTGCATACTTATTGTTTAAGCTCTTAAAAACCATTCTTCTTGAATGAGTAGAATTATCTTTTGATTTTGTAATAAGCGGTTCAATATATACTCTTAAGGCTTTTGCTTTAGCTAAAGTAGTATTTATCCTTTTGTGTTCAATCAAAGAACTAGCTAGGTTCTTGAGAAGAGCCTCTCTATGCTTTTTCTTCCTTCCTAAATGATTAAATTTCTTTCCGTGCCTCATTTTTTTTGATTTTTATATCACTTTGTTTAATCGACTACCGGCTGTCGTATTTTAAACTCGGTTAATACTTATTATTTATTAATAAATCAGGAAGGTCTTTCCCTGATACCGGAATCTTATTTTTATTTTTTAATATTATATTTAGCCAAATCCATTCCGAAGGTCAACTCTTTATTTTCAAGTAACTCTTCTATCTCGACTAATGATTTCTTACCAAAGTTTCTAAACTTTAATAACTCATGTCTTTCTATTTCAACCAATTCACCTAAAGTATCAATTTTGGAAGCTTTCAAACAGTTAAATGCTCTTACAGATAGATCTAAATCCTCCAGCTGAGTCTTCAATAGTTTACGCATGTGCAATATATGCTCATCTACAAAATCTTCACTTTTCTTAGTAGGATCATCAAATGTTATATTCTCATCTGTAATCAACATCAAGTGCTGGATAAGTATTCTTGAAGCTTGTTTAATTGCTTCTTCAGGGTGAATAGTTCCATCAGTCTTGATTTCAATATCAAGTTTTTCATAATCGGTTTTTTGACCGACCCTTGTATTAGAAACTTTATACGAAACATTCTTAATTGGAGTAAATATAGAATCTACAGGTATAGTTCCTATAGGCATAACAGAATCTTTCACATCACCTGCAGGCACATAACCTCTTCCTTTACTTACTGTCAATTCAATTTCAAGATTAACAAATGTTTCCATATTACAAATAACCATATCTGGATTTGTGATTTCAAATACATTAGTAAACTTCATAATATCACCACCTACAAACTTATCTTGACCTGAAATAGTCAAGTATATTTTTACATCGTCATTTTCCTCTTCTTCTTCTTCAATAACTCTTTTGAATCTAACTTGCTTTAGATTCAATATCAAATCAACTACATCTTCAAAGACACCTTTAATAGTTGAAAATTCATGATCTACTCCAGCAATTCTAATTGCAGAAATAGCATACCCCTCTAAGGAGGATAATAAAACTCTTCTTAATGAATTTCCTAATGTTTGACCAAAACCAGGCTCTAAAGGCTTAAATTCAAAAAAACCGTGAAAATCATCAGCTTTTTTTAAATTTATTTTTTCAGGCTTTTGAAAGTTTAATATATTCATATTCTATTTAATTGTTTATACAACAAAAATCAAAATATATAAATATACTTGATTTTTGTTTATTTTTTAAGACCTATATTCGTATTTCAATACTCAAATTAGATTAACTTTATAATCAAATTAAAAAATTAAAGAGATTATTTAGAATACAATTCGACTATCAGCTGAGCATTTATATTTTCAGGTATCTTCTCTACTTCAGGATAAGCTAAGAATTTCCCAACGCCTTGATCCGCACTAAATTCCAACCATCCAAAATTTCGAGCATTTGAAGCACCTATAGCATTTTTGATCACATCTAAGTTCTTGGATTTTCCCCTAACTGTAATAATATCGCCGGCTTTTAGTAATGTTGATGGGATATTATTAACTGTTCCATTCAATACTATATGTCCATGATTAACCAATTGGCGAGCTGCTCTTCTAGTAGGAGCAAATCCAAGTCTAAATACTGTATTGTCCAATCTAGATTCTAACAACTGCAAAAGGATATCACCTGTAACACCGTCTTTTCTATTTGCTTTATCAAACAAATTCCTAAATTGTCTTTCCAAAAGACCATAAGTGTACTTAGCTTTCTGTTTTTCCATCAACTGTACAGCATAGTCTGACTTTTGCTTTCTTCTTCTATTAGGACCATGTTGTCCAGGAGGATATTTTCTTTTTTCAAACGCTCTATCAACTCCGAAAATTGCTTCTCCAAATTTTCTAGCTATTTTAGTTTTTGGTCCAGTATATCTTGCCATTTCTTATAATATTATAAATTTCTATCAAAAATTAAACTCTTCTCTTTTTTGGAGGTCTACACCCATTATGAGGTATTGGGGTAACATCCACAATTTTTGTTACCTTAATACCGGTTGCATCTATTTCTCTAATAGCAGCCTCACGTCCCGCACCAGGTCCTTTCACGAAAACCTCTACAGATCTCATTCCAGCGTCCAAAGCATCTTGAGCAGCAGATTTTGCAGCAATCTGAGCAGCATAAGGAGTATTTTTCTTAGATCCCTTAAACCCAGCTTTCCCGGCAGACCCCCAAGACACAACTTCACCTTTTGTATTAGTAAGTGTCACTATTACATTATTAAATGAAGCCTGTATGTATGCTCTACCTTTTGGTTCAACATTAACTTTTCTGACTTTTTTATTTTTTCTTGCTTTTGCCATAACGATTTATAATCTATTTAAAATAAGGTTAATTATTTAACTGCCTTCTTTTTATTCGCAACAGTTTTCTTTCTTCCTTTTCGAGTTCTAGCATTGGTTTTAGTCTTTTGTCCTCTAACGGGAAGACCTTTCCTATGACGCAATCCACGATAACTCGCGATATCCATCAAACGCTTAATACTTTGCTTTACTTCAGATTTTAATTCCCCTTCAACAGTATAATCTTCCTGAATAATCATTGCGATTTCACGAATATTATCATCAGTCCATTGATTTACTTTTGTACTCTCATCAATTCCTGCTTTACGAAGAATATCTGCAGCTCTAGTCCTACCGATTCCATATATATATGTTAAACCGATTACACCTCTTTTGTTCTTAGGAATATCTACTCCTGTAATTCTTGCCATAATATTAAAATTTTATTAACCTTGACGTTGTTTAAACTTAGGATTCTTTTTATTAATAACATACAACTTCCCTTTCCTTCTCACTACCTTGCAGTCTGCCGACCTTTTTTTTATTGATGCTTTTACTTTCATCTTAATAATATTTTTATTAAATCCTTAAAAAAATTTAATCTCTATTTGTATCTATAAGTAATCCTCCCTCTACTCAAATCATAAGGAGATATTTCTACCTTAACCTTGTCTCCTGGCAAAATCCTAATATAGAACATTCTCATTTTACCTGAAATGGTAGCTATAATCAAATGATCATTCTGAAGTCTCACTCTAAACATTGCATTTGAGAGTGCTTCTTCTATAATTCCATCTTGTTCTATAAGTTTTTGCTTTGCCATAATTCAAATTGGGTCGCGAAATTACAATTTATTTTTTACAATTGCTTAATATTAGCATTATTTTTAATTGATTCTTCAATAATTTCATGATTTGACAGTAATTCTGCCTTATTTTTACGAATAACAACTGAATGTTCATAGTGAGCTGAAGGTTTTCTATCTCTTGTAACAATGGTCCACCCATCTTCCAAAACACTCACTCTTTTTGTTCCCATATTAATCATAGGTTCAATAGCAATTGTCATTCCCTCTTTCAAAACCGGTCCTCTTCCTCTTCTGCCAAAATTCGGCACTTCAGGTTTTTCGTGTAAGTCCCTTCCAACACCATGCCCAACCAATTCTCTTACCACACCATAACCAAGTTGCTTCTCAGTATAATACTGAATCGCATAACTTATATCCCCTACTCTATTGCCTGCAACAGCCTGTTCTATTCCAAGATACAAACTTTTATTTGTAGCTCTAAGAAGTTTCATTATTCTCTCATCAACATCACCAATAGCAAAAGTATAGGCTGCATCACCATGAAATCCATTCATATAGACTCCACAGTCTATAGAAACCACATCACCATCCTTTATCTCCATTTTATTAGGAATTCCATGTACTACTGCTTCATTAATAGAAATACACAAAGTAGCTGGAAATCCTTGATAACCTTTAAATGAAGGAACTCCACCATGATCTCTTATCAACTCTTCTGCTTTTTCATCCAATTCTTTACCGGATATCCCGGGCTTTAACATTTCTCCCATTAGAGAAAGTGTTTTTGAAACCAACAAATCGCTTTTTCTCAACAATTCAATCTCCTCTTCCGTTTTTATTATAATTCCTTTAGCCACTTATTCAATATTACATTCCGGAACCAATAGGATTCAATCCTCCCGTATTCCTTCCTTTTAATTTTCCTGATTTCACTAAGCCATCATATTTTCTCATCAATAAATGACTTTCTATTTGCTGCATAGTATCCAAAACAACTCCAACTAAAATCAATAATGATGTTCCACCAAAGAATAAAGCAAAAGCTTGATTAATACCAAACGCTGCTATAAAAGCTGGAAATATTGAAATAAAACCTAAAAATATAGATCCGGGTAACGTTATCTTTGTAACAACAGAATCTATATAATTCTCAGTGGATTTTCCGGGTTTAACTCCAGGTATAAATGCATTCATTCTTTTTAAATAATCTGAATATTGCTTAGGATTAACTATCAGTGCAGTATAAACATAAGTAAATATTACAACCAATAAGAAAAAGAAAATATTATAAATAGGCGAATCCCATCGATTCAAAGCTGTTAATATACTACCAGCAGAATTACCACCTTTAGATACCCACTGCATAACTGTCACTGGTAAAAACATAATCGCTTGAGCAAAGATAATGGGCATAACTCCGGCAGCATTTACTTTAACCGGTATATAATCCCGAGCTCCTGAAACAGGAATTTGACTCGCGCCTTTACCCACCATTTTCTTAGCAAACTGAACAGGAATCTTTCTGACTCCCTGGGTAATAAGTACAGTAAGCAATACAATAGCAAAAAGTGCAATCAATTCAATAACGAACACAATTAATCCACCATTTTTAGCTAATTGAGCTTGTATTTCAGCAAAGAAAGCTGAAGGTAATCTGGAAATAATTCCAATCATAATCAACAATGAAATACCATTTCCAATACCTCTATCGGTTATTCTTTCACCAAGCCACATTGCGAATATTGTCCCTGTTGTGAGAATTATGATATTTGTTATCCAAAAAACATATGGATTAACACTAGGATCCATGGCACCAGCAGAAACTATAGTAGTGAGATAACCCCCTCCCTGTACCAAAGTAATTAATACAGTAAGATATCTTGTAATTTGATTTATTTTATTCCTACCTGACTCTCCTTCTTTCTCTTGAAGTCTTTGGAAATAAGGTACAGCAAAACCTAATAATTGAACAATGATCGAAGCAGTAATATACGGCATAATACCTAAAGCAAAAATGGAAGCTTTAAATAAAGCTCCACCTGTAAAAGTATTCAACAAGCCCAATATATCATTTGCACCTCTCCCCTGTACGGCCTTTAACAAAACCTGAGGCATAACACCTGGAAGTGCAACGTATGAACCAAATCTATATATTGCAATCATAGCAACCGTAAACAAGATTCTTTTACGAAGTTCTTCAATCTTCCATATATTCTTAATACTGTCTATAAATTCTTTCATCAATTATTATTTATACTAATGTAATACTGCCGCCTTTTTCTTCGATTTTAGCTTTGGCTGACTCAGAAAATTTATGCGCTTTTATATTCAAAACTTTCTCACATTCTCCGTTACCTAATATCTTGATAAGATCATTTTTACCAATAATACCATTAGAAATTAAAAATTCGGGATTAATATCAGTTACTGAATACTTTTCGCTTATAGCTTGTAATCTATCAACATTAATTGCGACATAAGCTACTCTAAAAGGATTTTTAAAGCCACGTTTAGGTAAACGCATTTGCAAAGGAGTTTGACCTCCCTCATAATTTCTTTTTCTAGACCACCCTGCTCTAGACTGAGCTCCTTTATGCCCTCTTGTAGAAGTACCACCTTTACCGGAACCTTGTCCTCTACCGATTACTTTCTTCCCTTTTTTAACAGCACCCTTTGCAGGTCTAAGATTATGCAATTCCATCTTTATATTTTTTAAATATTAAATTTCTTCAATAGTTACTAAGTGGCTGATTTTATCAACCATACCTTTAAGTTGAGGATTTAATTCAATCTCAACACTTTTTCTAATTCCTCTTAGTCCTAAAGACTTTAAAGTTTCTTTCTGCTTCTTTGTCTGACCAATAGAACTTTTAACTTGAGTAATTCTTATCATCTTTAAAATATTTACTATCCGTGATACAATTTTTCTAAATCAATTCCTCTTTCTTGAGCTATTTGATAAGGATCTCTTAATTTCATCAAAGCATCTAGAGTAGCTTTTATCACATTATGAGGGTTTGATGATCCCTGAGCTTTTGCAAGAACATTATGATATCCAGCAGTTTCTAAAACAGCACGCATAGCACCACCAGCTATAACACCGGTACCTTGAGATGCAGGTTTAATCAAAATTCTTCCGCCACCATATTTTCCTAATTGCTCATGAGGTATAGTTCCTTTCAAAATAGGTACTTTTATAAGACTTTTCTTAGCAACTTCTGTAGCTTTACCAATAGCTTCTGAAACGTCTCTAGATTTTCCCAATCCATATCCAATAACACCAGCGCCATCACCAACAACTACCAATGCTGCAAAACTGAAAGTCCTACCCCCTTTTGTTACCTTAGTAACTCTATTAAGAGTAACCAGCTTTTCCTTCAACTCATTTATATCTGTAGGTTTTACTCTACTTTTTTTGTTATTTCTCATTTTATAAATTGTTTATTAGAATTTCAAACCGCCTTCTCTAGCTCCTTCCGCAAGAGATTTAACAATACCGTGATAAATATAACCACTTCTATCAAATACTACATTAGAAATATTACTATCAAGTGCCCTTTGAGCTAATTTTGCTCCTACTTGTTTAGCAACTTCAGACTTAGTTCCACTTGACAAATCTTTATCTTTATAAGTAGCGCTAACTAAAGTAACTGCATTAATATCATCTATTAATTGAGCTGAAATACCTTTATTACTTTTGAATACAGATAATCTAGGCATATCCGAAGTACCAACGACTGATTTACGAATTCCAAAATGAATTCTTTTACGTCTTTTAACTTTTGTACTAGTTCTTTTTCTCATTTCTTTAAATCTTAAATTTTTTTAAATTAAGCACCAGCAGATTTACCAACTTTTCTTCTAATTTCTTCTCCTTTATATCTAACTCCTTTACCTTTATATGGTTCAGGTTTACGATATGCTTTAATTTTTGCTGCGACTTGTCCTACTAACTGTTTATCAATACCAGAAATAATAATCAGAGGATTTTTACCTTTCTCTGTTACTGTTTCTAATTGCAATTCGTCAGGGATAGCAAAGTATATAGGGTGTGAAAACCCCAATTGCATTTCAAGTAAATTACCAGTGTTTGCAGCTCTATAACCTACACCGACTAACTCCAACTCTTTTTTAAAGCCATTAGTAACACCCTCGACCATATTACTAATCAAGGATCTGTACAATCCATGCATAGATTTGTGACGAATAGAATCTGTTGGCCTAGATACTGTTAAAGTTCCATCCTCAATTTTAATTTCCAAATCGGGATCAATTTGCTGACTCAAAACACCTTTAGCACCTTTTACAGTTACCAAATTGCCCTTACTAATATCTATTTCAACCCCTGAAGGTATACTTATCGGTGAATTACCAATTCTTGACATTTCTTAAAAATTTTATTTTCTTAATATACTAAACACAATACTTCTCCCCCTACATTTTCCCTTCTAGCTTCTTTATCTGTCATAACACCTTTAGATGTAGACACAATTGCAATTCCAAGTCCATTAATAACACGAGGAATTTTGTCAGCAGGAAAATATTGTCTTAATCCCGGTTTACTTAATCGCTTCATTTTTTTAATAACCGGTGCATTCGTCAAAGGATTATATTTTAAAGCAATATAAATCTTACCGGACTTGCCATCTTCTTCAAACTTATATTTTAAAATATATCCCTGATTATAAAGAATCTCAGTCATTTTTCTTTTCATCTTTGACCCTGGAATTATAACCATTCTATGGTTAGCCATTTGCGCATTTCTTATACGAGTCAAATAATCTGATATTGGATCTGTTACTGTCATAATAATCTTACTATTTTTTTTACCAACTGGCTTTTGTTACACCTGGAATTTTACCATCTAATGCCATCTCTCTAAATTTAACTCTACACAAACCGAATCTTCTAATATACCCTTTAGGTCTTCCCGTCAATCTACATCGATTGTGTAATCTGATAGGATTTGAGTTCTTTGGCAACTTATCCAATGCATCCCAATCTCCTTCTTCTTTAAACTTCTTTCTTTTAGCGGCATATTTTGCCACCATCTTTTTTCTTTTTTCCTCTCTTGCTATTAGCGATTTTCTAGCCATTATAATTTATTTTCTTTGATTTTTAAAAGGCATTCCAAAATGTTTCAATAATGCTAACGATTCAGCATCAGTTTTAGCTGTGGTAACAAATGTTATATCCATACCTAAAACCCTGTTTACTTTATCCAATTGAATCTCAGGAAATATAGTATGTTCCTCAATACCCATTGAATAGTTACCTCTCCCGTCAAAACTCTTATCATTAATCCCTCTAAAATCCTTTACCCTTGGTAAAGCGACATTAATCAGTCTATCCAGGAATTCATACATTTTCTCTTTTCTCAAAGTCACCTTTACTCCAACACTTTGACCTTCTCTTAATTTAAAGTTAGATACAGATTTCTTTGCTTTTATAGATATAGGTTTTTGACCTACAATAGCAGCTAAATCTTTCATTGCCTCATCAATAATCTTTTTATCTTGAGTTGCATCACCTAAGCCTTGGTTAATTGAAATCTTAACAAGTTTAGGTACTTGCATTGAGGACTTGTATTGAAACTCTTCTTTCATTTTAGGAATAATATCCTCTACGTATCGCTTTTTTAATCTTGCTGTATAACTCATTACTTAATAATTTCTCCTGATTTTTTTGAAAAACGTACCATTTTACCATCTACAAGTTTACGACCTATTCTTGTCGCTTCGCCAGATTTTGGGTCAACTAGCATAATATTAGAAATATGAACCGGAGCTTCTTTTTCAATAATTCCTCCTTGCGCTTCATTTGTTGGTTTTTGGTGCTTTTTGATTATATTAACTCCTTCCACCAAAGCTCTATACTTTTTCGGATATACTTCTAATACCCTTCCCTTTTTACCTTTATACGCACCCTCAGTAACGATTACTTCGTCTCCTTTCTTGATGTGTATTTTTTTTGCAAATCTATCTGATGCCATAACAATATTAATTTATTTTTTATAATACCTCCGGTGCTAAAGATACTATTTTCATATAATCCTCTCCTCTAAGTTCACGAGCAACCGGTCCAAAGATACGAGTTCCTCTTGGATCTCCACCTTCATTTAAAAGCACAACAGCATTTTCATCAAATTTGATATATGAACCGTCATTTCTTCTTATTTCCTTTTTAGTTCTAACAACAACAGCTTTAGTAACAGTTCCCTTTTTTATACCTGTAGGTGTAGTACTTTTTACTGTGACAACGATTTTATCTCCAACATAAGCATACCTCCTTTTACTCCCACCTAATACTTTAATACAAAGCACTTCTTTCGCACCGCTATTATCAGCTACCTTCAATCTAGATTCTTGTTGTATCATGATTTATTTTTTATATTATTACTTAGAAAATTACTTAGCCTTTTCTAAAATCTCTACTAGTCTCCATCTTTTTTTCTTACTCAATGGTCTAGTTTCCATAATTCTAACTTTATCTCCTTCTTTACATTCGTTAGTCTCATCATGAGCCATAAATTTCTTACTAAATTTAACGAATTTTCCATAAAGTGGATGCTTAAGTTTTCTCTCAACCAAAACAGTTATACTCTTATCCATGCGATCACTTACTACAACACCTGTTCTTTGTTTACGATTTTTTCTTTCACTCATAATTCAAATGAATTTTTATTTATTAAGTTTTCTACGTAATCTTAATCTATCTCTTTTAGCTATTTCTTTTTCCGTCATAGCAGCGACTTCTCTTCTTCTGATTTCTGTATTTAATCGAGCTATATCTCTTCTTAAAGATCTTATTGATAAAGGATTTTCCAAACCTGTCACAGAATGATCAAATTTCAATTTAACATAGTCCTCTCTAGCCTCAGCCAATTCTTTTTTCAAATCCTCATCAGACAGTTCTACTACTTCCAAATATTTTTTAGTTGCCATCTATCTATTTTTTTATTTCTCGTAATCAGGTCTTATAACAAATTTTGTTTTGATAGGCATTTTCTGAGCTCCTAATCTCAACGCTTCCTGGGCAGTCTCCATACTTACACCATCAATCTCAAACATAATTCTTCCGGGTTGAACCCTTGCAATGTAGTGATCCAAAGCTCCTTTTCCTTTACCCATCCTAACTTCTAAAGGTTTTGATGTAATAGGTTTATCTGGAAATATTCTAATCCAAACTTTACCTTCCCTTTTCATAAACCTAGTTAAGGCAACCCTGGCAGCTTCAATTTGTCGACTGGTAATGAATGCTCCTTCCATAGCTTTCATACCAAAAGTACCAAAAGCAATAGTGTGTCCACGCATTGCAATGCGACGATTTCTTCCTTTCTGCTGCTTCCTATATTTTGTTCTTTTTGGTTGTAACATCTCTAATTATTTTTCTTTTTTTCAAAAGTTTTGCAAAGGTACACTTTTTATTTAAAAAACCTTTAATTAACCTC
>Ga0256831_1001244_pt1 | contig 13494 bp, 14 predicted proteins | sample 132544metaG_FD_189087 | JGI IMG/M metagenome (GOLD analysis project Ga0256831, IMG submission 189087) | Hydrothermal vent microbial communities from Lau Basin, Pacific Ocean - 132-544 | ecosystem: Environmental > Aquatic > Marine > Hydrothermal vents | place: Pacific Ocean: Lau Basin | collected...
CCATCAGGTAGGGCTGGCCTACGGCAGAGAGTGCCTGCTTCTCTGAAAGTGAGAAGGGTTTCCTGTTGAGCCCCAGAGCCTTTACCCCTGCAAGAACGGCTCCGGAGCTTACAAGGATGACCTCCCTGCCGCTCTGGCGGAGCTCCTCAACCTGACGGGAGAGCTCCCCTATAAACTCTCTGTTGAGCCCGTCCTCTCCTGCAAGGAGCTGAGAGCCCACCTTAACCACTATCCTCTTTGCCCTCTTCAGCATTCTCCATCTCCTTCAGCTTTCGGGAGACGAACCTCATGAGCTCTTCCATCCCCTCACCTGTAACAGCAGAAACGGCAAAGAAAGGATACCCTTTTTCCTCGAAGTACCTTTTTAACCTCTCTAAAACGCTTCTATCGGTTAGAGCGTCAATCTTCGTTCCCACAACTATCTGGGGTTTTTCTGCAAGTTTCGGGGAGTAGAGGGAGAGCTCCCTGTTTATGGCGTCAAACGCCTCTTCCGGAGTCCTCGTCTGGTCTGTAAGGTCAATCAGGTGGAGCAGCAGTTTTGTCCTCTCAACGTGCCTTAGGAACTCGTGCCCCAGCCCTTTTCCTTTATGGGCTCCTTCAATGAGGCCGGGAATGTCTGCAACAACGAAGGAGTGGCCGTCAACCTCCGTTACCCCTAAAATCGGCCTTAGAGTTGTGAAGGGGTAGTCTGCGATCTCGGGCTTTGCGGCGGAAATCCTTGAGAGGAAGGTTGACTTCCCGGCGTTGGGAAAACCTACAAGGCCAACGTCTGCAAGGAGTTTTAGCTCTAACTCTATCCACCTCTCCTCACCCGGTTCGCCGGGCTCTGCAAAGTCTGGCGCCTGGCGGGTGGGGGTTGCAAACTCGGCGTTACCCCTTCCTCCTCTTCCTCCCTTTGCAACAACGAGCCTCTGGCCGTGCTCTGTAAGGTCTCCTAAAACCTCTCCCGTTTCGGCGTCTTTAACGACGGTGCCTACGGGAACCTTAATTATCAAGTCTTTGCCGCTCTTTCCGCTCCTCTTGTTTCCCTCTCCGTGTCTTCCCCTTTCGGCCTTGTAGTGGCGCTTGTACTTGAAGTCTAAAAGGGTGTGGACGTTCCTGTCTGCTTCAAGGATAACGTCGCCTCCCTTACCTCCGCTGCCTCCGGCTGGGCCTCCTTTTGGAACGAACTTCTCTCGCCTGAAGGCAACGCAGCCGTTGCCTCCGTGTCCCCCCTGGACAAATATTTTAGCTCTATCAATGAACTGTGCCATTGTCTCCTCCTCAATAAGGTTACGGAACAAAGGTAGGTTTTTTAAAAAACAATTTCAACGGAGGGAAAAAATGAAGAGAGCCTTGGTTTTTCTCCTTCTCCTGTTTGCATTTCTCCTTCCCGTGTCGGGCTGCTTTAAGGAGGAGGGAGCTCCCAAAGTTGACAGGGCTGTTTTGAAGGAGCTCCACTACAGGGGCCTCAAGTTCTACGAAACTGTGGGAGGCCACACACTTAGGCGCCACGTCGGGAAGGACTACAAGTGGCTTGTTGAGAGGCTCAAACGTGAGCCGAGGTTAAAGTACGCAAGCTCCTTCTACGACTACGAAACTGCCGAAAGGGTAGTTGAAGCGGCCATCTCACAGAACGCTGAAAAGGTAAAGCGCTGGCTCTCAAACCCCCACTCCCCCGATAAGCTGGTTCTCATCTACAGGGGAGAAAAACCTATAGGCATAAAAGTTGAAAGAGGAAAGGAACGGTTTATAGAATCAATCTGCAGAGATGCCAGAGTGGTGTTGAAAAAAGACAAAAGGTTTGGTTACATAGTCCTGACGGCATATCCAACTTAACTGGAGGAGGTTGTGGACTACGAGAAGGAGAAGAGGTTTGAGGAGGCTTACCCCTTCTTCTACTCCCTTCTGGCGGCTTTCTCCTACGGTGTAGAGGAGGGGAAGTCCGACTGGGACATCGTTAGGGAAGAGGTTAGAGACTGCGAAACTGCAGAGAAGCTCCTTCAGGAGATTGAGACCTTCCTGAAAAGCAGGCCTTCTGACTTTGAACACGTTGTGGGAGACGTTGCAAACTACTACTTTGACGACACCAACAGTTTCCTCCGGTGGGTAGAGCAGGTAAAGAGGTACGTAGAGTCTTTAAAGAGGCGACTCTGTGGATAGAGAAGTTGACCTTTCAACCTTCCTAAACGAAAGGTGTCGGTTCTACCAGTTTAAAGATGGTTTCAGGTTCGGAACCGACACCTTTCTGCTTACAGACTTTTTAAAACTGAAGGGAAGAGAGAAACTGATAGATTTAGGAACAGGCTGCGGCGTTATTCCCATTCTTCTGCTGCTTAAACACCCGGAGCTTACGGCCGTTGGCGTTGACGTTTTAGAGGAGAACGTTGAGATTGCCCTGAAAAACGCAGAGATCAACGGCGTTTCAGAGAGGTTTACGGCAGTTAAGCTGAACGTAAAAGACGTAAAGGAACGCTTTAAGCCCGCCTCGTTTGACGTTGTTGTCAGCAATCCTCCTTTTATTGAGTTGGGGAAAGGAGACGTTTCCGAAAACAGGCTGAGAGCCTACGCAAGGCAGGAGATAGCGGCTAACCTTGAAGACTTTATAGAGGCTGCCCGGTACCTGCTTAAGAACAGGGGAAAGTTCTACCTTCTCCTTCCTGTTCACAGGTTTGTTGATGCCGTTTCGCTTCTGAGGGGAAAAGGTCTGGAACCTAAAAGGCTCAGGTTTATCTACCCGTGCCCGGGAAGGGAGGCCAACCTCTTCCTTCTTGAATCTGTGAAGGGGGGAGGCAAAGGGATATCGGTGGAGCCACCCCTTACAGTCTATAGAGACTGCCACACCAGGGAGTACACAGAGGAAGTTAACAAGAAGTACAGCTCTTTCCTGCCTTAAATCCCTTTTTGAACTTCACTACAAAATGGTCTAAAATTCCGTGAACCTGAGCCATCTGGAGGAAACTGTGGGAAAGAGAGTTGTTCTTGCCTACTCCGGCGGACTTGACACCTCTGTCATTGTTAGGTGGCTTACAGACAGAGGGTACGAGGTCATTACCTACACTGCAGACGTCGGCCAGGGTGAAGAGTTAGACGAGATTCCTGAAAAGGCTAAGGCTTCAGGAGCTGTAGAGGCGATAGTTGACGACATTAAAGAGGAGTTTGCAAGGGAGTACTGTATGCCCCTTATGAGGGCGGGAGCTCTCTACGAGGGTAAGTACACCCTCATCAGCGCCCTCTCAAGGCCTTTGATTGCCAAAAAGCTGGTTGAGGTTGCCCATAAAGTTGGTGCCGACTACGTTGCCCACGGCTCAACTGGGAAGGGAAACGACCAGGTTCGGTTTGAGGCCTCCGTCTGGGCTTTAGACCCCGACATTGAGGTTCTTGCTCCTGTAAGGGAGTGGGAGTTTAAGTCCCGTGAGGAGGAGATAGAGTACGCCCAGAAGCACGGAATTCCGGTAGTCGCCACAAAGGAAAAACCCTACTCCTACGACAGGAACCTGTGGGGCGTAGCCATAGAGGCAGGTCCCCTTGAAGACCCGTACACAGAGCCTCCAGAGGACGCTTTTGTTCTGACTGTCTCTCCTGAGAAGGCACCGGATACTCCAGAGTACGTTGAAATTGAGTTTGAAAGGGGAACGCCGGTTGCTATAAACGGAAAGCGTTACAGTGAACTCTGGAAGCTCATCTGGGACTTAAACGAGATTGCCGGAAAGCACGGCTACGGCCGTATAGACATGGTTGAGAACAGGCTTGTCGGTATTAAGTCGAGGGAGGTTTACGAATCTCCGGCAGGCCTCCTTCTGATAAGGGCTTACGACGAAATAGAGAGCCTGGTTTTAGACAGGTTTACCTACCACTACAAGCAGAGCCACGTTAAGCACCCTTACGCAGAGGCCGTTTATGAAGCCCTCTGGTTTACACCTCTTAGAGAAGCGTTAGACGCCTTTAACAACCAGATAGCAGAGCTAGTTACCGGAACTGTCAGGTTCAAGCTCTACAAAGGAAGTGCACAGGTTGTCGGAAGGAAGTCTCCTAACTCTCTCTACTCTGAAGACCTTGCAACCTACAGTCCGAAAGACGCCTTTGACCATAGAGCAGGGGCGGCCTTTACAAAGGTTTGGAGTCTGCCTCTGAAGGTTATGGGAAGAGTTAGAAAGAAAGGAGGGGAAAGATGAAATACCAGATTGAGAAGCAGGGAGACGTTGTATATAGGCTCACTATAGAGGGAGAGCCTGAAGAGGTAAAGAAAGAGGTTGAGACTATCTGCAGGGAGATAGGCAAGAGGGCTAAAGTTCCCGGTTTCAGGCCTGGAAAAGCTCCGGTTTCTGTTATCAAGAAGTACTACGCCGACGACATTAAGTCTGCCCTCTTGAGAAGCTACGTTCCCGTTAAACTTGCAGAGGTTGTTGAGAAGGAGAACCTGAAGCTCGTTAGCGACCCTGCTGTAGAGTCCTTTGACTTAGACCTTAAGAATAACGAGCTCAAGGTCGTTCTCCTCTTAGAGGTTAAGCCCGAGATAGACCTTAAACCTGAAGACTACAGGGGAATTAAGGTTAAGAAGGTTAAGAGGGAGCTCTCCGAGAAAGACGTTGAAAAGGTCATAGAGGGCCTTAGGAATCAGGCTGCTACCTGGGAAGAGGTGGAAAGGGAGGCTAAAGAGGGAGACCTGGTTGAGCTTGAGTACGAAACCCAGGTAGAGGGTGATGAGAACGTTCATAAGGGAGAAGTCTCTGTCGTTCTCGGTCAGAACCAGCTCTGGCCTGAAGTTGAAAAGGCTGTTTTAGGTAAGAAGGCCGGAGAAGAGGGAGAGGTTGAGTTTACGGCCCCCGAGGACGAGAAGTACGGAGAGGCAAAGGGCAAGAAGGTAAAGGTTAAGTTTAAGGTAAAGGGCGTTAAGGAGAGGAGACTCCCTGAGGTTAACGACGAGTTTGCAAAGAGGTTCGGTTTTGAAAACGTTGAGGACATGAAGAAGAAGATAATGGAAGACCTTGAAACTGCCGAAACGATAAGGGAGCAGGAAGAGGTTGAAGACCAGATAATTGAGGAGCTCCTTAAAAAAGTGAACGTTCCCGTTCCGCCTTCCATGCTTGACCTTGAGATAAGGGCTCAGGCTCAAAATCAACTTAACAGGCTTGCCCAGATAGGCGTTGACGTTCGTCAGCTGAGCCCTGAAGGTATCGTTGAGATGGTCAGGCCAACTGCAGAGAAAACTGTTAAAGTGAAACTCCTCCTTGAAAAGGTTGCCGAGCTTGAGGGAATTGAGGTTACAGACGAAGACGTTGAGAAGGAGATTCAGAAACTTGCAGATGCAGCTTTCGGCGGAGACTACGTTCAGGCGAGGCAGTCTTTAGAGGAGAGAGGTCTCCTTCCTATGATTAAGGAGGACATTCTGAGGCAGAAGGCCTTAGACAGGCTTATAGAGCTTGCCGAAGTTGAGGAGGTAGAGGCCTCTGAGGCTGAAGAGCCTAAAGAAGAGAAGAAAGAAGGCTAATTTCCCTGCTCCCCCTTCCCGGGGGAGTATTTGCTCCACCTGTACCTGAACTCCCGTAGGGTTAACCCTAAAAGTTCTGCAGCTTTTGTCTTCTTCCCTCCAGCCATTTCAAGGGCTTTAAATAGATACTCCTTTTCAATTTCGGAAAGGATTTCTTTAAGGTTCACTCCCTCTTCCGGAATCTCTACCCTCTTTTCGCTTTTTACCTCTCCGGTAGGGGAATAACCGCTTCCAAGGATTCCGTCTTCTGAGAGGATTACCTCCCTTTCAACGATGTTGCGGAGCTCCCTCACGTTCCCCTCCAGCGGCAGCCCCATCAGGTAGTCAATAAATCCCTTTGAGATTCTCTTAATCTCCTTGCCGTACTTCTTGCTGAACTCCCTTGCAAAGAACTCAACAAGTAAAGGAATGTCCTCTTTCCTCTCCCTCAGAGGGGGTACTTCTATAACTATCGTTGCCAGCCGGTAGTAGAGGTCTTCCCTGAAACGCCCTTTCTTTATCTCTTCTTTTAAGTTTTTGTTTGTTGCTGCAACAACTCTTACGTCAACCTCTTTCTCCTCGGTGGATCCTAACGGAATGAACCTTTTTGTCTCTAAGAAACGGAGAAGTTTTGCCTGCAGAGGTAGGGGCATGTCGCCTATTTCGTCTAGAAAGAGGGTGCCGCCGTTTGCCTTTTCTATAAGTCCCTTTTTGTCGGAAACGGCTCCTGTAAAGGCCCCTTTTTTGTAGCCGAAGAGCTCGCTCTCTAGGAGTTCCGGCGGAAGGGCGGCGCAGTTTATGGCAACGAAAGGCTTTTTCCTCCTGGGGCTTAAGTGGTGAATGGCCTTTGCCACAAGCTCCTTTCCGCTTCCGCTCTCCCCTAAAATCAGAACGTTTACGTCGTAGGGAGCAACTTTCCTTATGGTCTCTTTAAGCTTTTCAACGGCCTTTGATTTCCCGACAATTTCAGGAATTTCTTCTTCTTTATGTTTCTTAAGGTTTATCTTGTCTGTCACGTTCCTCAGTATCAGCTTTAAATCTTCTAGTTTAAAGGGTTTCTCTATGTAGTCGTAAACTCCGAGTTCAAAGGCTTCTTTAACGGTTTCTGTTGTGGCAAAGGCGGTTATTATTATCACTTCCGTTTCAGGTTGTTCTCTCTTCAGCCTCCTTACAAGTTCCATTCCAGAGTCGTCTGGTAGCCTGAGGTCAATAAGTGCCAGGTCGTAGTCGTTTTTCTCTACCTTCTCTATTCCTTCCTTTAGAGTTCCTGCCTCGTCTATCTCGTAGTTAAACTCAGAGAGGATTATTGAGAGTATCTCCCTGAGGGAGCTTTCGTCTTCAAGAATTAGAGCTCTCATCTCTCTGCTCCTTTGGTATTCTCATTGTGAAGGAAGCACCCCCAAGGGAGCTTCTCTTTACAAACACAAACCCGCCGTGCTCTACTGCAAACTTTTTAACCACAGAGAGGCCAAGGCCTGAACCCTCTTTTCTCCTTGAGAAGAAGGGTTCGAAAACCCTGTCCCACTCCTCTTCCGGAATTCCAGGGCCGTCGTCCTCAACTGTTACTTCAACCCAGTTTCCGCTCTCGTTTACTGTTACCTTCACCCTTTTTTTGGCCCAGTAGAGGGCGTTCCTTATCAAGTTGTCCACTGCAGAGTGGAGGCTTTTGGGTTCTACTTTAACAACGGTATCTTTTCCCTCTACGCTACACTCCTTTTCGCTGTTTAGCTTCTGGCAGATCTCTTCAACAACCGCTTTAACGTTGACAGGTTTTTTATCTTTAGGTATCGGCCTGGCAAGGCTAAGGAAGTCCTTTATTATAGAGTCGAGCCGTTCAGTTTCGCTCATAACAATTTTCATCAGTCTTTCGCTTCTGTGTCCGCTGGCCAGGAGCTCCACAGCTCCCTTTATTGAGGCTAAGGGGTTTTTCAGCTCGTGGGCAAGGTTTGCGCTTATCTCGTAGAGTCTCTTGTAAAAGGCGGTCTCTTCCTGTAGTTTTTCAAGCTCTGCCAGATATCTCTGCTGGTTCTCAAGTTTCTCTTTTATCTTCTGTCCCAGAAACGATATGAGAACGAGCCCGAGTTCGCTGAGGAAGAACTGTATTAAAGTATCGACGGTAAGGAATTTGATCTCTATCAGAAAGTAGGCAAGCTGCAGCGCCAGTGCAGTTACAAGCGTTGCCAGACTCTGTACCTGGTTCAGAAAAAGGGAGGAAAAAAGAATGGGGAAGAAAAGGAAGAGGGAGAAGAAGCCGTACGAGAACGCACCTTTAACAACCAGCAGGAACAGAAAGAGTTCGTCTAAGAGAAATTCAAACAGGAGCGCCCTCTTCCCTCTGAGAAACAGAATCAGGCTTACAACTGAGTAAACGGCCAGAACAGTTAGGGAGAACTTATCGATAATGTGCCTGTTGATGGAATAGATAGAGAGCAGCAGAACTAGGAGGCCGGTAGAAAAGGAGAACCGGCCTACCTTGTAGATAAGGTGAAGTTTTTCAAAGGTTGAGTTAACTCTGTACCCCAAGCTCCTTCTCTAATGCCGTTTCGTAGAGCTCTTTTGCCTCTTCAATAGGAACGCTAATAAGCTCTTTCCCTCTGTGTTTAATGACTCCTCTACTTCCTTTAACCCTTCCTATAACCTTTGCAGGAACGGTTTTTTTCTTAAAGAAATCTAAAACCTCTTCAACTCTTTCGGGAGAGACAGAGATAACGATGCGGCTCTGGTCTTCTCCAAAGAGGAGGAAGTCGCTCCTTATGTCTTCGTCAAGCTCAACCTCAAACCCGAGGCCTTTCTCAAAGGCAGATTCAAACAGGTTTACGGCAAGCCCTCCCTCTGAAACGTCGTGGGCGTGTTTGGTTAGCCCTTTCTGTATGGCTTCAACAACGGCTTCCTGAAGGGTTTTCTCAAACCTTAAGTCAACTGTTTGTCCGGTTCCCTTAAACTCTCCTATCTGGAGCTTCTGATACTCTGAACCTGAGATGTTTCCGGTGTTTTCACCGAGCAGAATAATTACGTCTCCCTCGTCTTTAAAGTGGGAGGTCATTCTCTTCTCAACGTCTTCAAGGACTCCTACACAGACAACAGTAGGGGTTGGGAAGACAGCCCTTTTACCCTCTTCCGTCTTTGTCTCGTTGTAAAAGCTCACGTTTCCGCTTACTACGGGCGTTTCAAGGACTCTGCAGGCGTCGGCCATTCCGTCTGTTGCCTTTACGAACTGCCACATTATTTCTGGGTCTTCAGGGCTTCCAAAGTTCAGACAGTCTGTAATTGCCCTTGGAACGGCTCCTGAGCAGGCAACGTTCCTTGCCGCCTCTGCAACGGCTATCTTTCCTCCCTCGTAGGGGTTTAGGTAGCAGTAACGGGAATTACAGTCGCTACTTATGGCAATTCCTTTTTCCGTTCCCTTAACCCTTAGAACGGCTGCGTCTGAGCCAGGGTAAACTACCGTGTTTATCTGAACCATGTGGTCGTACTGTTCCCATATCCACCGCTTGCTTGCGATCGTTGGAGAGGAGAGGAGCTTTTTGACAACTTCGTTGTAGTCTTCAGGCTCGGGAACGGTGTTCTGGTCGTAGTTCCTGTTCTCTAAAATGTACTTTGGAACTTTGAAAGGTCTGTAGTAAACGGGGGCTTCGTCTGTGAGGGCTTTTATGGGGAGCTCCGCCACAACCTCGCCGTGCCAGTAGAGTTTCAGAACAGGCTCTTCTATGACCTCTCCGATTACCGTTGCGTCAAGCCCCCACTTCCTGAAGACTTCCATTATCTCTTCTTCTTTACCCTTTTCACATACAACTAACATTCTCTCCTGAGACTCAGAGAGCATAATCTCGTAAGGAGTCATCCCCTCTTCACGGGTGGGAACCTTATCTAAGTAAAGAACAACTCCTACTCCTCCACGAGAGGCCATCTCAACTGAAGAGGAGGTTAAACCGGCGGCTCCCATGTCCTGAATGGCGACGATTCCCTCCTTCTCCATAGCCTCTAAACAGGCCTCAATGAGGAGCTTCTCCATAAACGGGTCTCCAACCTGAACGTTTACCTTCTTCTCAACCTCTTCCTCAGAAGAAAACTCCTCAGAGGCCATTGTTGCGCCGTGGATTCCGTCCCTTCCGGTCTTTGCTCCAACGTAGATAACCGGGTTTCCAACCCCAGCAGCCCTTGCGTAGAATATCTTGTCCTTCTTTACAATTCCCAGCGCAAAGGCGTTTACCAATGGGTTTGTCTGGTAGCAGGAGTCAAAGTAGACCTCTCCTCCAACTGTCGGAACCCCTACGCAGTTTCCGTAGTGGCTTATTCCAGAAACAACTCCCTTTGTTACGTATCTCATTTTAGGGTCTGAGAGCTCCCCAAACCTTAAAGAGTCCATACAGGCGATCGGCCTTGCTCCCATCGTGAAAACGTCCCTTAAGATTCCTCCAACTCCCGTTGCCGCCCCGTGGAACGGCTCTATGTAGGAGGGGTGGTTGTGGGACTCAACCTTAAAGGCCGCACAGGTCTGGGTCTTTTCGTCCACCATTATTATTCCTGCGTTCTCTCCGGGGCCCTGAACGACCCAGGGAGCTTCTGTTGGGAATTTTTTCAGGTGAGGCCTTGAAGACTTGTAGGAGCAGTGTTCAGACCACATCGCAGAGAAAATTCCAAGCTCAACCAAATTGGGCTCCCTTCCAAGGAGCTCCACTATTTTCTGGTACTCTTCCCACGTAACGTGCTGTTCTATAACTCTTCTGTCCATTAATTGCTCCCCGAAACTGTTGTGTTAACGTATTATACGTTGAATTTAACCGCCTACAAACTTAAATTTGCCACGAGAAAAAAGCACAGGAGGGAGCAATGGCAGTAGTAGGATTCGCCAAACTTGAAGCCCTTATGAGAAAGGCTGCCGGCCTTGACATTGACAAAAACAAGGCCAAGGAAATTACAGACATCGTAGAGAAGAAGCTCTACGACCTTCTCCTGATAGGGGAGAGGAACGCCAAGTACAACGGCAGGGAAGTTATCTGGGAGTGCGACGTTCCTCTTACAAAGGGATTCTTAGAGTCTATTCAGAAGTTCAAGGCTCTTGAAGAGGAGCTCCCCCTTCAAGACGTTCTTGACTTCCTGGCAACAAAGCCTCCTCTCAAGTATCCGTTAGAGGCAGAGCTTGAGAAAAAACTTCCCGAAATCGTTGGAACGCTTCTCTACATCCTTGCAAGGATTATGAAAGAGGTTGACCCCGGCTGCAGACAGCCTTCCAGCGAAGACATTGAGAGAGCGGGAAGAATCTTAGACCTTACAATGTAACTTTTGGGGGGATCTTCCCCCTGTTTTTCAAGGAGGTAAATTGGAAAAGCCAAACCTTCAGATGACTTTGAGGGAGTGCTTAGAGAAGTTTCCTCAGCTGAAAGACAAACTCTACGAGCTGATTGAAGAGTGTATCTACTGTGAAGGGTTTAAAGAAGAGCCTTTAGAAGAGGTTTTCAGGGCCCACAGGTTAAACCCTGAAAAGGCTCTTAAAGAGCTTGAGAGAGCTCTGGAGGAGTGATGGAGTTTCCCTACTACTCTGCCGTTAAAACCGTTGCAGAGCTTATGTGCTGCAGCGCAATAACTGCTCCAAAGGGGAAGGGGGTAAACCTCCTTTACACCAAAATCTTTGAGGGAGAGGAGAAGGACGCAGTAGCCGACCTTATGGAGAAGATAGGAAGGGAAGAAAACCTAGCCTTCTTCGTTAGAGACGCAAAGAACGTTAGAGATTCCCTTTTAGTTGTTTTTATAGGAACAGAAGTTAAACCCAGAGGTGTGCCTTTCTGCGGTTTTTGTGGTTTTGAGAACTGCGAAAAGTCCTCTGCTGCAGGTGCTTACTGTGCCTACGCCGTAGGAGACCTCGGAATAGCGATAGGTTCTGCCGTTAAGCTGGCCTCAGAGAACAACATAGACAACAGAATTATGTTCTCCTTTGGGAAGGCGGCTATTGTCGGAGGGTTCGTTCCGGAAAAAGTAAAGCTAGGTTATGGAATTCCCCTTTCTGTTTCAGGTAAGAACATCTTTTTTGACAGGAAGTTTTGATGGAAAACGTGGCCTGGATAGTGGTTCCTTCAGGGGAAACGGTTACGACCGTTGCGGCTCCCGTTTCGTCTCTTCTTGAGAACAGGGAGCTCCTTAAGAAGAAACCCCTCTGGATCCACTTCAGGCGTATGGACGAAACCGTTGAAGAGCTACTCTCTGAAGAGTTTGACATAAACGAGCTCTCACTTGAAGACTGTAAGTCTGAAGCCCGTTCAAAGGCGGAACACTTTGAGAACTACCTCTTTATGCTCCTCATCTACTTTGACGGGGGAATAAGCCGTCAGAAGAAGCTCTGTCTCTTCTGGGGTAAGGATTTCGTCCTCACCGTAGGGAGCCGAAGGCTCTTTGAAGAGGCCAAAAAAGAGCTGATGCTTGAAGAGGAACCCTTTGAAGAGGGAGTTGAGAAGATAGTCTGGATAATCTCTTCCCTCATAACCGACAAGTTTAAGTACGTAACAGACCTTTTGGAGGATCAGGCAGACGAGATAGAGGCAAAGGTCTTTAAGGAGCAGAGCCCAGAGCTCCTTGAGGACATCTCAGACCTTTCCTACGAGATACTTACCCTGAGGAGAACCTTAAAGCAGGTAAGGGACGCCTACAAGTTTGCCATGTCCTTTTCGGCTAAGTTTGCAAGCCCCGAGAACGTCCACTACTTCAGAGACCTGTTAGACGAGATAAGCATCCTCTACGATAGGGCTGAGACGCTCCACGAGTTCATACAGAACGTTCTTAACGTCTTCTCGTCGCTTATTAACTTCAAGCTCAACGACATTATGAAAACCCTCACGATCTTTGTAGCCGTTCTTGAACCTCTAATGTTTATCTCCTCCTACTACGGAATGAACGTGGAAAACCTCCCGTTTGCCTCAAAGCCTTACGGGATACTGATAATCTCTCTCTTCATGCTCTTCCTCAGCTTCGGCCTTCTTATCTACTTTAGAAGGAAGAACTGGATTTAGGGAACGGGATTGAAAGTTCTGGTCTATCAGACAGCCTTTTTAGGAGATCTTATACTGACCTCTCCACTCCTTAAGTCTATCCACAAAACCTTTCCTGAATCTGAAATTTACCTTGTTCTAAGGAGAGGTTTTGAGGATGTGTTTAAGGGGTTTGAGTTTATCAGACCCATTCCGGTCTCTAAACCTTCTCCTTTCGCCCTCTCTAGGCTGATAAGGGAGCTCTCCCCAAGTATTGCAGTCTCACCTCACCGCTCCCACAGAGCTTCACTGACCCTTTTTCTGTCAAGAGTTCCCAGGAGGATAGGCTTTGACAGAGCCGGTTTCTCGTTTCTCTATACAGACACGGTTCCCCACAGGTTTCAAAAAGGGCTCCACGAAGTTGAGAGGAACCTCTCACTCCTCAAGCCCCTTGAGGGGGAGTTAACGGTTCTCTACGACAGGGAGCCGGAGCTCCCCGTATCGGAAGTAGAAGTTGAAAAAGTTTTAAAGAAGTTCTCTCTGGAAAGACCCTACATCGTCGTTGCCCCGGGCTCTGTCTGGCCTACAAAGGCCTGGCTTCCAGAGTACTACGGTGAGGTTATCAAACACTTCAGTAAAAAAGGGTTTACCGTTGTGATTGTAGGTTCTAAGGGAGACTTGCCTTACTGTAATAAGGCCTGGGAGTTTTCAGACAGGGGAGCTCTCAACCTGTGCGGAAAAACCACTCTGAGGGAGTTCTTCTCCTTAGTGAAAGGGGCAGAACTTGTGATCTCAAACGACTCTTCGCCGGTTCACGTTGCAGTCTCTGTTAAAACCCCGGTGGTAGAGATTTACGGGGCAACTGTTCCCGACTTTGGTTTCTACCCCTACGGCAAGGGAGAGGTGGTTCAGCTGGAAGGGCTCCAGTGCCGCCCGTGTGGAATTCACGGAGGAAAGAGGTGTCCTGAAGGGCACTTCAGGTGTATGGTGGACTTAAAACCGGAACTTGTTATAGAAAAAGCAGAAAAACTTTTGTCTGCGATTTAAAACTTGGTATATTTCCCTCACCTAAACATCAGATACGGG
>Ga0256831_1001245_pt1 | contig 13489 bp, 29 predicted proteins | sample 132544metaG_FD_189087 | JGI IMG/M metagenome (GOLD analysis project Ga0256831, IMG submission 189087) | Hydrothermal vent microbial communities from Lau Basin, Pacific Ocean - 132-544 | ecosystem: Environmental > Aquatic > Marine > Hydrothermal vents | place: Pacific Ocean: Lau Basin | collected...
CCTTTATAAGTATCCATTGTTTCCACTATTCTTTTTTTCATAAATTCGTAATCTTCGTTCATTTTTTAAAATTTCCAAATATACTGTTATAATTTTTAAAAATAGTATCAATAGTACATATAATATTTTCTTCAGTATCATTTAATCTTATCTGTTCCAATTCATATTTTAATATTGTTTCAAACATTAAAACTACTTCTTTTACTTTTTTATATTCAATAAAACCCAACTTTTCAAATTGTACTTCTCTAAAATTGTCATCTTCATTCATCTTTTTTTGAATTATAGTAGGGATATTATTAAATATAATTCTTTCATCTTTTAATGCTTTCATTTTTATCCATCTCTCCAAAATTAAAGGTTTTTGGGGAACCTAATATTATATATACTTCAATCTTTATAAACCTTTGCATTTTATTAATGTTTCTTGCTATCAAAATACCACCAATATTGTAAAATGGTGTTTGCAATAATAAACACACCAACTATTATTTCAAATTCCATTTTGATACTCAAGCAAATAAATAATTCACAATTTCTTTCAAAGTTTCATCATGATCACCAGACTCAATATCATAAATTCTTATATCAGGAAACCAATCATCTTGAATGTATCCACGACTATCACCAGAAAAATCATACCCTTCTCTATGAAGCCTAAATACAACAATTTTGTCTGCCCCAAACTCATCAATTAATGGTTGTAATTCTTCTTTGAAACCACCATCTGATATAATTGGGTAATCTTTAATTTTGCTACCTTGTGATTCAGTATTTTTTAAATTAATCACCATTGCTTTGCCAAAAAAATCTTTTCCTAATGTTGGTTTGATTTTATTTTCTGACATATCAATCAATGCTTCCCTCTGGCTCAATCCATTTAATTTGTCCCAAGGAGTTTCCTTTAACTTTCTATTATCATATCTTTTGTCCCACTCATTGTCATCAATTATATAATATTTTTTGGTGAAATCCACCAAACTTGATTTAAATGTTGGTCTTGTTGGATATAATAACAAATCTTTATTTATACTAACCTTTAAAATATATGACCTTAATAAGTCAGCAAAAAGGTCTTTTCCGGACATTGGAGGACCATTAAATATTATTATCTTCTCTATCATTTGTTATTGCATAATCATTATATTCACAATCAAGAAATTTATTAATAGTTTGTTCAGTATATCCTGCTCCTAAAGATAATGAATAAAAAAGATTCACTAGATCCTCATATATTGGATCAATATCTCTTTTTATCATAACTTCTTCCCCATTATCATCTTTATAAAACAATGTTGCCATTTTCAATTATTATTTATATCAATATCAAATGAAAATCTTTTCTTGCCCCTTTTGATCTTTTTTTCGATCCAAAATTTACTTCCATCATCATATGATGTATAATCAACTTTCACCCCAAATTTCTTCTCAAAGGTATTTAACATTTGAGTAATTTTATCCTCAATTAACTTTTTATCTTTTCTTAATGTTTCTATTGTATGTGCCATTTTATATTTTTCCATCCCAATTATTATCTTTATCAACATTCATAAATATTATTTTTGGTATTCCATTTTTAATTATAGTTACACTTAAAACAGGTCTATATTTATCTAATTTATTATATTCCATAGCAAGAGATTTATCATCTACAAGGCATCCAACAGTTAAAGCCCATACACATACATCTTTATTCATAATCCAAGTACAATCACTTTTACTATGTAAATGCCCTTGTGCCATATTAATATTATTTTTTATAGCCAAATCAATAATATTTGTTGTGAAATAATGCCTTAACCAAAGATCACCATAATTTGGTAAAGTTAATATTAATTCATGTTCCCATTTCCAATCTTTTGGCATATTAAATACTTCATGATTATTTTTAATATATCTTGATGAAAGTCCAGCAGATTTTGCTTTTCTTATTGGTAATTTATCATGATTTCCTTGAAGTATGTCAAGTTTTGGAAAAATCATATAAAGTTCCTCCATATAAAATTTCGCCATTTCAAGTTCATCTCTTGCAGATGGTAAATCAGGATCACTCTCATGATAACTAATAGCATGATTATCAACTAAATCTCCCATACAAATAACTCTTGTAGGTTTATATTTCTTCTTAACTGCTTTCAAAAAGTCAAAAGCATCTGGATGATGATATGGAAGGTGTATATCACCCCACAACATCACTATTTTATTATTTTCTTTCCCCATCTTAATTTAAATCATCCTCTAATAATTCATCAAGAATATCCTTCCTAATTTCAATCATTTCACCAGTTATTGGGTGTTTATAAGGTTTATATTGAAGTTTTATCCATTCATTATACTTTTCAGGATATATCTCCTTAACTTTTTGTGCAGCATCTTTAATTAATTCTTCAATATTTGGGTCCATAAATGATTTGAATTTGTCTTGTACTTGAAATTTTACAACCTTGTTTTCTCTATCATCCTCAAGATACCCTGCATCAACAAGTAATCTACAAATTCCTTGCACAACATTTTTTGCAAGAACAATATTTTGCTTTTCTTTTATCGCCTTCCTTATATGATTTACATCATACCACCCACCAACATCAACATCTGCCCCAAATTGTGCAAGAGTATTCTTTGGTATGTTTGACACCTTCACAGTTTCATCAACATATGCTGCATCATTGAATCCTTGAAGTACAACATCACCAAGTGCTGGAATTGAATACACATCTCTAACAAAAGAGTCACCATAAACCTCAATTGTCATCAAAAGGTCTTGAATATTGCTCAAAATTGCATCCTTAGTCATCACCCTATCCATTGAATTTAACAAAGTTATTGAGTTCATAACATTCCAAAAATGGGAGGCAGTTGATCTAACTTTTTGGTCTGGTGCAATTTCTGCAATATATTTTGCAAATCCTTGTGCATATGGATTCCTCACATCAAATGATTGCATCAACAAGGAATTTACTGTTCTTCTAATTTCATCAGATTCATCATCAGTAAGGCATCTTATTGATCTTGGATTCCATTGCATTTGTGCTTTTACATCAAGCACAAGTTCAGTTTGGTGCTTACTTATATCATTTGACATAGTAATACACCGCCTCCTTAATTCAGGATCTGGTTTATAGTCATTCTCAATAGCAAGAGTATATAACACAGTCTTTGGTTGAATTACTTGGGTCATCACACCACCACTTGTAACATCAGTAACCTTCCTTTTCGCTTGTTTACCCTCAGTCATTGATTTGATTGCTTCAATGGAGTTATCTGATTTATCTTTTTGAAGTTCAGCAAAAACCATAATTTTTGCTTGATTAATTCTATCAGTATCATAATACATTGATGTGGATGACCCTGCATCCTTATAATAAATGTATTTTTCTTTGATCAACCCATCATCACAGCCTTCATGACCTGTCAATAAATCCATTGTGGCTGATTTACCTGACCCTGATGATGCCTCAAGACCAAATCCAATTGGTTTTCCAGACACTGCAACTGCTGTCATAACAATTGCAAGTTTCTTTTCACCAACAAGACCCTTATCTTGAAACCATCTACCAATATCATAAAGAGTTATAGCCATCTTATTTTTTATCAATACTCACATCAAAAATTAAATCAACACCATTTTCATCAGCAATATCCAAAATATCATTAATTTCTTCAATTATTTTCTCCCTATTTGAAGATTTTATAAGTAGTTTATTATCTTCTGTAATATCATATTCAACAACATCATCTTTGTTATCTTCTGTAGTATCAATTTCATCAAAATAATCTTCATTACAATATTCATCATCATCATCATCTTGATTTTCATCTCCTAAACCTCTACTTGGACCATAATTACTTCCATCATCACCAGAACTAGAATCATCATCATTTAATTTGCCACAAATATTATTATTTTTAATGTAATCTTTAATATGGTCATATTCTAATAAATCTATTAGACATGCATCTCTATCATTATCAGACATACCTGAAAATAATTCCCATACAGGAACATCAATGTCATTCAACACCACCATTTTATAAAACCTCCTTCCTTTTATTTATGAAATCAATTGTTGTGTCATATTCTTTTGCAAGTGCATCAATAGTTGCATCATTCAACAAGCCAGATGTTTTCAACATTTTGATTTTATCATCCAAAGTCATTGCAGGTGCTTCAGTTTTTGCTTGTTGTGCATCAGGTTTAGAAGAAGTTGTTGTTTCACCCCCTTTTGGAGCAAAAACTTCTTCCAATGAACCATCCTCATTAACTAATTCAACTTTATACATTGAATATGCTTTCCCTTCAACTTGTACTTGGGTGATTCTAAATTTTTGCCCAACCTCAATTTGAGGTAATTTTGGTTCAAGTGATACACCTGATGCAAACCAACCTAATTCAACTTCAGGTTTATCAACTTTTGCCTCACCTGTGTTAAGGTCAGTAGTTTTGTATTCGTGAAGAATGACATTATATTTTGCCCAAGTTCCATATTGACTCTCACCAGTTAAAGGATCTTTGAAGTCAACCTTTGATAATATTGCATATTCAAAAGGCAACATTTTACTCATTCTAAGAGTGTCTCTATACTTCTCATTGTTTGATTTTTTAATCTCAATTACCATTTTCTTGTTTTTAGGGTGTGAAAGTTTCAAGGTCATTTCACAAGACCATACATATACTATGTCATCAACCTTTATAAACTTTTTGTTTATATTCTTGATGTATGCATTACATAAAGTTGTTTACATTCATCAACTAATTTTGCCAATTCTTGTGTATTTGGTGCTTTACATGTAAACTCACCATATATTTCACCTTTAGCATTTATCTTTAGAGTCATACTAACATTGTGACTATCAACTATTGTTTGTTCTTGTGTTACCATCTTTTGATATTTATGTACACCATATGTACATACATTGTATATACTACTTATATACACATATGTACATACATGAATACCACCCCACAATACGTTCACTACGTTCACTACATTGGGGGTATTGGTATTAAGGTGTTGATATATGTTAAGAATATCAAAATACACACAACACTATTAACTACATGTTAACACCTTTACATACATATGGTGATACATTGGTAATAAGTATATGGTCATCAAAGTTTATAAACCTTTGCATTATGTAAAGCAAACATTTATAAAGATTGAAATCATAGTAATAGTATGGTGATGACCAAGACCAAAAATCTTGTGAGCCATAACCCTAAAAATTTTAGTAAAGATGAATACAGAAAAAAACAAAAAAGAAATTATTTACAATTTGTCAACTCATTATTGTGATATTGAAGGTGTGGAGCAAGAGCCAAGATTAGCACTACTTCAGAACATCAAAAATACACAAGAAGTGATTGATAAAATTAAGGAAGGGATCAAAGGTGTCCCAAAAGATGCAAAAGTATTAGTTGGTGGCAATAATCAATTTGTTGGGATTTTGCTTTCTATTGCGAAGAATATGAGATGGAAGGTGTTTTATTATTCACCACAAGATAACTCAATATTCTCAGCAGCATATTTGTCAAGGCAAGATAGACTTGAGATTGAGAAAATAGTAATGGAGGGAAACAAAGAAAATGCAAGGATTTAGTAAGGTAGTAGGAACAACATTCAGAGATGATGTTGATTTGTCAAAATTAAAAGTTGGTGATGACCTAATTTTAGTTAGGGAGAAGGATAATCAATATGACCCAAATGCAGTGGCTATTTATGCTAATTTTGATGATAAAGCAAAGCAAATTGGATATGTGAAAAGAGAATTGGCACAAGATATGGCAAAATTAATGGATGCTGGTGAAGTAATGGTTGGGGAAATAACACAAATTACAGGTGGTCATGATGGTCAAAATCATGGTGTAAATTATAAATTTTGGTGAATAAAAATTAAAACGTTAAAAGATAAAGAAGAATTTGCTAAAACTAAATATATGATAGGTAATAAAGGTACTGCTATGTTTTATTATGATGATGTAAAAGAAGCAGTTTTAGAGTTTGAAAATTATTTGAAATATTTAATGAAAATAACTAATAATCCAACAATATATAAAGGACTTTTAATAAAACATAAAGAAATATTTGGAGATTTTGAAAAATGAAAACATTTGAAGAATCAGAAGAATTATTACAAGAATTGAATAAAGAACCTTCATTGTATAATGATTCACAAGTTTATAATCATCAAGATTGGAAACATTTGGAAGATTGCACTCTCAAGTTCCCAATCCAGAGAAAATTGGGCAAATATGAGTGTGTTTTTGACCTTGATGATGTATCAGAGTGGAATATCCAAATGATACCTAAATGGTTGAAAGAGATTGGGTTCAAGTTTATTGCTTGGCAATCAGGCACATATGGACTTCATATTCATTTTTGGATAAATATATATGGAAAGGAAGCAAAAAAGAAGGCAGTTGAGTTAATGGCAAAGAACATAGAGGAAAAATTTGGTGTGAAAAATGATCTTGGACCAATGGGGCATGGTCACATTAGAGCAGAGTTTAGTGTACATCCAACAAAAGGATATAGAAAAACTCACATATTAACCAATTTAAGCACACTTTTTTACATTAATGAACTTTCCCATTCAATGAGGAAAAAAGTTTCCAATTTGACCTCTTATGAGCCTCTATCGACCCATAATAGTGTGAGCAAGGATGGGAAAGTTCCAAAATGTATAAGATACATGCAAAGTAACATGTTTTCAGATGGGCGTGAAAGAATAATATTTTCATTGATTAGTTTTTATAAGGCATCAGGATTAGATGAACATGAAATTTTAACAAAGATACAAAATTGGTGCAATAATCAAAATTATTCTATTAGTGATGGGCAAATTTTGAGTAAAATAAAATCATCGCAAGGGCAAGTGGGTTGTAGATTTAGACATACCTTGCTTGAAGAATTAGGGCATGATATTGGAGAGTGTGATTGGAAATGAAATTAGGAGAAGAAATTAAGGAAGATAGTGCATTTAAACAGGAAAAGGCATTCACTAGGAGAATGATCAATAGATATATTGATAAGGGTGTGCATGACCCACAAAGATTACAAAATTTGTATTTACAAGCAAAATATTATAAAATTAGTGATGAATTTCCAAAAGAATTATGGGATAAGGTTGAATTTAACCTAAATCCGCCAAAAATAAAAAAGAATGGGTTCAGAACTAAAAATGGGAGGAAGGCAAAAACAAATACAACACCAAGAAAAGGAGCAAAAAATAGTGCCTTCAATAATGGAGGTGAATGGGGATTTTGATTTATTTATAAATCTTTTGTTTCAAAAATACAAAGGTTTATAAAGTTGTATAACCATATTATATTTACAAATAAAAAACAAGATGGATAAAAATAAAAATAAGATAAGAGTATTTGAGATGTTTGCAGGATTTGGAGGAGCGTCATTTGCCCTTAAAAAGGCACAAATCCCTCATGAAGTTGTTGCCTTTAGTGAGATTGACAAATTTGCAGAACAAGTTTGGAGAGCAAATCATGGAGAAACTGTTGGAAACTATGGTGATTGTACTAAAATTGACCCAAAAGAAGTTCCTGATCATGATTTATTAACAGGTGGCTTTCCGTGCGTGGCTTTCTCAACAATAGGAAAAGGACTTGGCTATGATGATCCAAGAGGACGTCTTTTTGATGATATTATTAGAATTGCAGAGGTAAAGAAACCAAAATTCTTGTTACTTGAGAATGTTAAAGGGCTTTTGACAAAGAAACATAAAGAATTTTTTGAGTATACAAAGAAAGAACTTGATAAGATTGGTTATAACTTTGATATTAGAGTATATAAATCATCAGATTATGGTATCCCTCAAAATAGAGAGAGGGTGTATTATGTATGTTGGAGGAAAGATTTGTTAGATTTTGAATATCATCCACCTGAAAAGGTCGAACTTGTATTGAAAGCAAAAGATTTCATTGAAGATATTCCAAGGGACTCAAAATATTATAGATCAGAGAAGTTTGTTAAGTATTGGAAGGGTCGTTTGAAGGAAAATGGTGGAAATGGTTGGTCAAAGCCAATGAATTGGTATTTTGATGGTGCAATTCCAACAATTACTGCCTCCAAATCATATTTTGACAATCACTTAATTGAGCAAAATGGATGGTATAGGTACATGACACCAATAGAGGCGCAAAAGTTTCAGGGGTTGATATTTGATGATGATATTGATTGGGCAGGAGTGAGTGATAGTCAAAAGTGGAAAATAATAGGAAATGCTTGGGATGTTAATCTTGCAAGTAAAATCTTGGAAAAGATGTTGAAATAAAATGTCAGCTAAACAAAATAAAAAAAGAGGATATGAATTTGAACATGAAGTACAATTAGGTTTACAATTACAATTAGGTGACTTTAATGTGTATAAAATACCTGATAGTTATTTATTAAAAATGCAAACTGGGTTATCAGTTCCAGCAGATTTTATAATTAGTCAAGATGGTAAAATTTGCACAATTGAAGCAAAGACAACAAAATTGCATAGGATTCCATTTGCTAACTTCAAACAGCATCAAATTGATTGGGTAAAAGAAAATCCTAACTCTGCTTATTTTGTTGTAAATTTTAGGAATAAGAAGGCAAAAATCAACAAAACCTTTTTGGTGACATCAATAGAATGGTCAAAATTTGAAAAAGATTTTAAGGCATCCGTGCCAATGGATGCATTTTCTCATGAACTTGAGAGAAAAACAAAAAGATTTCACCCAACAGAGGCGGGTGCATATATAGATTTTAATGAGGTTAAATGGTAAAATGGTTTCAGTTATTCAAGAAAAAGTACAAAAATTATTAAAAGAGGAGTACACAAATTTATACCTTAGGTATAAAAAAGGTGAGAATGTTAAAGAAATGTGTAAGGAATTAAGAGTTTCACCAGCTGTTGTTTATATAAATTGGAAGAAATTTGGGTTAGAACTAGATGAAAATAGGTGGATTGAGGCTAAACAAGCACAAAAAGGCAAAAAGAAAAGGGAAAGGCAACAAAAAAACAAAGAAAAAAGAGAAAAACTAAAAGAATTGCAAAAAAAGATGTTCCCTGAATTAAGACAATTTGGCGGAGAAGGAGTGTACAAAAAATGGAAATAGATGCAAAAATTGTAATAAAATGCCCAATTTGTGGCAACAATATTGAAATTATCAAAGAAAATAACAAAATAAGGTATAGTTGTGATAATTGTGGAGCAGATTATGGATGTGATCTTGATGAGGATAGATAACTATACCGGGGGTGCATTTTTAAAAAAGTCGCCCCTAGTTAATATTTATGCCAAAAATAGGCATATAAAGGTGTGATTTAAGAATCACCACAAAAATTCACACATTTTTTCTACATTTTTTTATTACAAAATTTTTCTACATTTTTTTACTACATTTTTTGAGCATGTGAATTTATTTTCTCACTATAAAAAGGTTTATAAATAAAAGAAGATTAGTATATTTTAGGAATTGAGAACAAATAAAAATCAATTTCTAAATAAGAAGTCCAACAGGATGAATAAACAGAAAAAATGGGAAGATATATAACAGGAGATTTCGAATGGAAATTTGAATTAGGGAAACAGCCAAGTAATTTTGGTGAAATTATGGACGACATAACAATGTCAGATTTAAACACAGGAGATATTATGGACATCACAAGAATTTACTCAGATTTTGATGAACATGTAATTATTAATGTTAAAAAATCAGAAGAATTTCAACATTTAATTCAACAATATATTGATGAAGATGATACAGGAATATTATCAGAATGGGACATAAAAATGTTATATTCATTTATTGATAGATTGAAAACTGTTGATGATATGTCAGAATTGCATTTATATGTAGATTATTAAAAATGGAGTACGAATTACAAACACAATATGACAGTAGAAAAAGTTTCTACGGAAAAGCAAAAGTTGAAGTCAAAGACGGAGTTCATTATCTTTATAGTTATGACACTCTGGTTGCAGAATACAACGAAAAAACAGGTGAAGTTGATGTAAAAGGTTGGTATTCAGCAACAACAGCGAGACATATTAACGAATTCTTACAACAGTTAGGATTTGATAAAATGACAAAAACAAAAATGGAGGCATAAAATAAAATGGTAATGGATTATAACGAAATGGTTGAATTTGTAGAAGGAGCAGGTGCTTTATCTGATGATAATCAAGAAATTTATGACGAAATAAATCCGATGGTTGAAGAAATCAGGGAAGATATTGAGGAATTAAAAAACTGGGAATTCTCAGAAGATGAATATGATGAGTTTTTGGACGATTTATATCCAGAGTATGATATTGGAGGGATGAAATTTTATGCGAGTAATATATTGAAAAAATGCGACCCTATTGCATATAATATCGGATTTGGAGAGGAAGAAGATTATCAACGAGAGCAAAGAGCAGATGAAATTGCATCAAAAATTGATGAACTTGAAAACTGTTTTGATGAAGAAATTGTTTCAGGTGTAGTATTTGATTTAAGAAAGGAATTAAACGAGGCTTGGTAAAATGTGTAAATATTGTGAAAGAAAAAAAACAGTGGATGAGCATTTTGAATGCGTAAATTGTGATGAAGGGATGTGTGACGATTGTTATGACATAGGTGTTGAACATGATTTACATATGTTTGATTTTCAGGAATGTATAGAAGATGAAGAGTTATATAAATTTATACAAAAAAGAACAGGATTTGATTATGGATATTTATGTTTTGAATGTCATGATAAATTAGCAACAGAATTTGAAAAACAAAAATAAAAATGATAGAAATATTAAAACAGATGAATGGACGTGTATTTGGAATAGTAGGGTCAAAAAACTCAGGAAAAACGACCCTCCTGATGCAATTGATTGAAGAAGCAAAACAATTTCAAACAGACATTTATTGTTATTTCTATCATACAGAATATAAAAGTCAAATGAAGAACATCAAATTTGTCAATACATTGAACGATTTGGAGAAGATTCAAAACAGTTTTATATTTATTGATGAATTTAGCGAATTATTTCAATTAAGCGACAGGCACGCAGTTGAAATGATTAAATTAGTAGTGGCACAGATTGAGCATAATAATAACATTCTGGTGTTGTGTGGACTACCCCAATATTATAATAAACTGATAAGTGGGTTTGTTGATGAGAACTGGTTGCTTAAATCATTAAATTATGATGAATTAATCAACGGAAGTGGTCTGAAAAAATATATTAATATGCTTTCAGGTGATTATGTTGGTGGAACTAGGCTGAATATAGCAACAAACACAGTTTTGGTGAATGGAGTGTTTCATCAGGTTAAATATAATAAATCAAAAGACAAAAAAGCAAAATCAGTTGATTTGTGGAGTAAAAGAAAATGAGAATATGCGGTGTATGTAAAAAAGAAATAACAGAAGGTTTTTGTATAGGTGATGGTGACGAATATTTTTGTTCAGAAGAATGTTTAAATAAATGTTATTCAGATAAAGAATATAATAGAATGTATGACGATGGACTTGCATATTGGACTACTTGGGAAGACGAGGATTAAAATAAAATGGATAAAAACGAATTAATGAGAGAAAAGTTGATGGATGATGCACTAGATGCGGAAAGAGGTGATAGATGGGAAGATTTTAAATCTGGGTTAGATTTATATGATGAGTTTCACGATTATTTACACACTTTGGATAAAACAGATTTAATTGAAATGTTATTAGAAGGATATTATAATTATAATTCAGATGATGCATTTGAAGATTATCTTCGTGATATATATTGTGATGAGTGGTGATAGAGAATGAAACAGATAAAATCAGTTGAAGAGGGCAATAAAATATTGGCAGATATTAGAAAAATAATTATTGAGGACAGGTCCTTTGGGTTTGAAAAAATCAATAAAATAGCAGAAATATTGGAGGTCAAAATAGAAACATGGTAGAAGTAGCAGATATTGATGAATGGTTATTTCATCAGGACAAATCAAAACTGGTTGAAATAATCATAAAAGGTGGAATGGATGCAGAGGATTCTGCAAAATTTATGAAATGGTATGAGGATAGGGAAAAATGAGCGATTGCAAATATGACAATATAATTTTGACAAAACAAGTGTCGGAAGAAGGAACAGAGTTTATGATTATTCATAAAGGTGAAATTGTGGGGAAATATTCAAATAAATTTGATGATTTGAAGGGGCTATTGCTTAAAATCATAAACTTTTTAGAGTAAGTTAATGGTTTGTACTAAAAAATAAAAAAGTCCTCTCAAATTGGCTTATATTTGATTTGTTGATTGTGTGATTTTTGGTGCAACATAATCAAAACCTTTATAAATAAAATAAGATTATTAATATTTAGGAGTTAAACAAAAAACTCATAAACTAAAAAAGATAAAAATGGTAACACAGGAACAATTAAATGAAACAGTTAGAGAAATTGTTGAAAAGGAATTTAGGGATAGAATAGAAAAACGGATTGATAAATGGTGTGATTATTCAGATAAAAAAGTCTCAGATTTTGACGATATATATAATTATATAAATCAATATATCATTGACGGATACCCATCAGATTATATAAAACTGCTTGATGGGACAGATGAATTGTATTTTACATTATTAGACGAGTATAATTATATTATTGACAATATTAAAGAAATGAGTTTTAATCATTTAAAAGATGTATTTGATGATAAATGGTATCCTAATGAATACACAACAGAATGGATTACAGAAGGTATAACAGAAAGATTTTGCAAAGATAGTAAAGATTTATATAAAAATGTGTATTTCAGTTACTGTGACTCATATTCAGGAGCATTATACTTAAAAACAAATGGGGATGATTATTCAGCCTTAATTGAAGACATAGACGATTATGATGACAGACTTGATGTTGCATATGACGAAGTTGAAAACAATGTCCTTGAATTTGACATAGACGACCTTTTCAATCAGTATTTAATTGATAAAGAATTTGTTGATAGATATCAGGTTGATTTAGATGAATTAAAAAAGATGAAAAAAGAAGCTGTGTTAAAAGCAATAATATATTATAAAACAACTAAACGAGAAGAAATATTTAATGAAATAACAGCAATTAAAAAAGAGTTAAAAAACAGTTGTGGAAAAATTGCAACAGAATTGCTTGAAAATAATAAACGGAATTTAGAGGTTGAATTAGAACAAATAAATAACGCACTTGCTAACTGGGATAATTTGTTATAATTATCTTTTTATATATCCGTCCCTTAATGGCTAACAACTTGGTCAGTTGTGAATTGCCGATTGCCTCACCAGCAATTGGAACAGGTTCAAATCCTGTGGGGACGAAAATTATTAATCATTTTTTTAGTGACTGGGGGTGCATCTGTAAAAAGGTCGCACCTAGTAGTAGAATAGTTCTAACGTTCCTGTGTCATCAAATTCACTTATTAAATTGTGCAATTTTTTGTCACACATATATAAACATATATTATTATACATAAATATATGTTACTATATGTT
>Ga0256831_1001246_pt1 | contig 13477 bp, 11 predicted proteins | sample 132544metaG_FD_189087 | JGI IMG/M metagenome (GOLD analysis project Ga0256831, IMG submission 189087) | Hydrothermal vent microbial communities from Lau Basin, Pacific Ocean - 132-544 | ecosystem: Environmental > Aquatic > Marine > Hydrothermal vents | place: Pacific Ocean: Lau Basin | collected...
AGCATATTTTTAAAGCGTTTGTTCTCGGCGTCTTTTGCTATGTCCAGAATCCCCTGATACAGAGGCAGCCCTGATTTGATGATGAGATGAAGGTTTTCTATAAGTTCTATAACATCGTCAGTTTTTATCTTTCCTCCGCTTTTGGGAATGAAAGATGTCAAAAAGCCTGGTATGGGAGTGATATGCGAGGGGAGTAATCCTCTATTGTCAAGGTGCGATACAAGCGTATCGTAGTCACGGGACTCGACGATCTCCGTAACCTTTTTTCCATCCAGAGTAACAGCTCTGACTAGAAAATGCATCAGTTCACAACCCTTGCGACTTCATCGAAAGTCGTGACACCGGTGAGAACTTTCTCGTACCCGTCCTCTTTGAGTGGCACCATACCGTTTTTAAGCGCCTCTTTTTGGATCTCCAGAGTCGATGCGCCGCTTGCGATGAGAGACTCTATCTTACTGTCGACTTCGAGGATCTCGACAATGGCGACTCGACCGTTGTAGCCTGTGTTTCTACAGTGCTGACAGCCGACGGCCTTAAATACGGTATAGTCCGGATGTTTGTTAATGAGTTCTTGCGGCACTCCTTTTTCCAAAAGCTCTGCTTGAGAGAGTTCGACCTTCTCTTTACAGTGTTCGCAGAGTTTTCTAACAAGTCTTTGTGCAATGACGGCTAAAAGCCCAGAGCCGATGAGGTAGGGAGGAACCTTCATGTCTTCGAGTCTCGGGATGGTGCCTACGGCGTCGTTGGTGTGGAGAGTCGAGAGAACGAGGTGACCCGTAATGGATGCCCGTATGGCAAGTTCTGCAGTTTCTTCGTCTCGGATCTCACCTACGAGCATGACGTCCGGGTCTTGTCGCATGAAGGAGCGGATGGCGGCTTGGAAGGTGTATCCCGCTTTGACGTTGAGTTGTGTTTGGCGGATAAAGGAAAACTTGTACTCTATAGGGTCTTCGATGGTCATGACATTTTTTTTCAAAGAGTCTATTTTTCTCAAAGCGGAGTAGAGTGTCGTCGTTTTACCAGAACCCGTAGGACCGACGATGAGAATGATCCCATAGGGTTTTCGAAAGTATGTTTCGACTTTTTTGACGTTGGTTTCGTTCAGCCCAAGATTGGAGAGGTTAAAGAGCGATGAGTTTTTTCCAAGAAGTCTCATGACTATATTTTCCCCAAAGTTCGTCGGAAGCGTGGAGACTCGCAGATCGAACTCTTCATTGAGAAAATGGTAGGAAAAAGCACCGTCTTGAGGTTTTCTCTGCTCGGAAATGTCGAGATCGCTAATGATTTTGATACGTGCGACTATCTGGGGATGCAGACTCAAAGGCAGAGCGTAGTAGTGTGAGAGAACACCGTCTATACGGTAAAATACATGTGTGCTCATGCTTTCAGGGGTGATATGTATGTCGGTTGCGCGATCACGAATGGCACTGTTTAAAAAGAGATCGACCAGATGTGGAATGTCGACCTCTTTGTGTTCGAGTGCTTGTTTGGTTATCTCTTCAATCTCTTTTTCAATAGGGTTGTCCAGTTCGTAGTAGAAAATTTCGGTGTATCTGGCTATGGCTTTTTTGTCTCCCACGACGAATTTTACCTGCCGTTGGGATATTTTTCGCAGATAGTCAAGTGTCATCAGATCGTTTACTTCCTGGGTAGCGACGGTGAAAGTGGTCTCATCCACGCTGATGGGAAGAATGTTCTTGGAGATGGCGACATCCTTGGGAACAAGCTTCAAAGCTTCCGGCGAGGGTACAATTTCTTCGAGATTGACATATTCCAAGTTGTTTTGGATCGCGATAGCCTGTGCGATTTCCGCAGAGGTGACGAAGTCGAGATCCTCGAGGATCTCACCGAGAAACTTGGGGTTTGCCTTTTGCACTTCCAATGCGACTTGAATTTGCTCTTCAGTGATAAAACCAAGCTCTTTTAAAAGTTGTCCTATAGGTTTGTTCTGTGCCATGTTGACCTCTTGAGTGTTATTGAATATTCAGCAGCAATGTTTTACTGATGTTGACATCTCCTTGATAATCCATAGATTGATCTTTGAGAAAGACTTTGATACTGTATGTTCCCGGCGAAATACTTGTGCCGGAGGGAAGATTCAGTTCCGGTGTGGTGCATTGTACAAAATTTCCTTGACATGAGGAGAGACTCAGATCGATAATATCGTTGGTACCGCCGCATTCGTATTTGAGTTTTCCTACCAAATCCGAATCGAAAGTGCCTATACACCATTTGTAGTCCTTTTCGTTGTCTGCATCCGGACCGTCATCGAAGGGAGCGCCTTTGTCCGCATATATTTGACCGCGATATATCGTAGTGCTGTTCCCGTCTATGGATGAGTCGTTGAGGATTTTGAGTCTGTTTTCTTTGCAGTCGATTTTTTCCTGAAGACTTTCCAACTTTTCATAGTCGACGATGTCATCGTAGTAATCGTGTGGATTTGTATAATCGTACCCATTGTCGTCGACTCTTTTTGAGTTCGCGAGATAGGTTTTGACGATCCATTTGGAGTTTGCATTGTCATACTGTGCATTTGTCTGAATATTGCCGTTTGGACCTTGTGCGGCAAGGACAAAAGCGACATTTTCTACGGTTCGCACAAGGTTTGCGCCATTGTAAACCTTGAGTGTCAGGGTTGTCGAGTTGTAAGAACATATGTCAACGTCGGGATTGTTCGGATCCAGAGGTACCAAATCGTCTGAAGGAAAATAGAAGAAACTTTTGTTGAGATCCGGTGAGTTTATGGGTGATAAAGACTCTTTGAAAGTTTCCCAGTCAGGCAGATACAATTTCCCCATAGCAAAACCGACGAGATTTTCTTTCGCCGTTTTGACATACTCTTTTGCTTCCAGGGATTTCTCTTTTTCTCGTTGGGCTTTGAGCAGTTTGAATCCGCCGCCGATTACCAACCCTATAATCATCAAAACGATGGCCAGCTCTATAAGCGTAAATCCGTTCTTTTTCATTGTAACATCTCCGAGAGTTGGACTGTTCTTCGTTTGAGTGTGGCATAGAGTTCTTGTTTTTTATGGGTATGTTTGAGCGTTTCTTTGTAATACTGCAGCGCCTTCTTGTAGTTTTTGTTCAGATCCAAGGCTCTGGCATAGGCGAAAATGTTGTAAACATCGGAAGGATTCTTTTCGTACGCGAGTCTGTAGTAGTTCAAAGCGCGATTGAAATCGCCTCTTTTTTCATAGTACGCGCCACTGAGCAGAGCCAGCCTTCCACTTCGGTCCATGAGGATGTATTTGCCAAGGCTTTGGATGAAGTCGGGCTGGTTCGTCTCCAAAGCACCGTACGCGTAGGCATACAGAAGTTTGGGGATATAGCGCTCTTTGTCTATGATCTTTTTCGCTTCGAACCATGCACCTCTTTTGCCGTAGAGATAACAGAGATTGTTTTTTATTTTGGACGTGGCCGCATTGGCATTAAGCAGCATCTCGTAGTAGAGCATAGCCATGGAGTCGTTTCCGTTTTTATAGGCTCGATCCGCTTTTACAATCGTTTGAGATATTTCATACGGAGAGAGTGTTTTCTCTTTTGTAAAGAAGAGAGGTTGTCGTACCTCTTTTTTTGCTGTACGTACGGCGGGGGCTATGTAGTTACGAAGCATATGCCATTTAGTGGTTTTTACGATATAGGCGTCGTTAAATCCATAGTTCTTAAAAATATCCACATAGCGTTTGAGAGCTTTTGGATTCGATGCTTTGGAGTAACGTGAAGCGATATAGTTGCCCGCTTTGTAAAGCTTTACCTCTTTTTTCAAGTCGGTAGGCAGTTTGTCGAGAACCTCTTGCGCTGTAGAGATGGTTTTTGTCGAAAATATCTGTAGCGTATAGAGTGGAATGTGTTTGTACTCTTCAGGTGGTAGCACGGTTTTACAGCTGTTCTTTGACGAGAAATCAAGCCGCTGGGACGCTACGGCACTTACAAAGAGAATGAGCAAAAACAGTGCTTTGTAGATCATTGAATCACCTTTAGGCGGATCAGTATTACGAGTTCCCTCTTTTCTTTTTTTACGGTTTGTGTTTTGAAGAGCCATCCAACCGCAGGCAGGTCTCCAAGCAGAGGGATTTTCTCATCTTTTTTTTCTTCGGTATTGTTGATGAGCCCGCCAATGAGAACGAGATCGTTGTCTTTTGCATATATGACCGTTCCAGCTTCTTTGATGTTCATCACAGGTGCCGAAGCGACTACTTTGCCATCTTCATCATAATGTTTGATGACATCTTCTATACTGGAAGTGATAGGGACGACATTGAGCATGATTTTGCCGTCTTCCATGATGGTGGGAGTTACTCCCATAGAAAGGCCATGAAGAACGTCCCGTCTGTTGTAGATGACTTCGGTATTGCTTGCGGAGCCTCCCGTTCCTTGTGTCGTTTGCACCTCTTTTTCCCAAAACGGAACCAGTTTTCCTGACGAGATGATGGCGGACTGTCCGCTGAGAACTTCTATGCGGGGGTTTGAAAGAGTGTCTACGTCGCCTGCCTGACCAAGAGCGTTGACGATGGCGGTAAAGTTTTCATTGGAGTATGTTATCGTCCCGGCCACTGCGCCTGTAAGGGCGAGTCCCTGTTGCAGTTGCAGCATTCCGCCGGCTTTTGCGACATTGTCTGCTACGGCTTCCCAACTTACACCGTAGGAGTGACCTTTGTTGAGGACGACTTCAAGGATCTTCGCTTCAATGAGAACTTGTCTGTTGACCTGCTGTTTGAGTTTTTTGATGAACTTCTCGACGGCCTGGACGTTTTTGTATTTGTCATAAACATTGAGCAGACCGCTGAATCTGTTGAGCGTGTATTTCCCCTCTTTGCTCAAAAGAGCCTGGATGTTTTTTTCGATCTGTTCGTAAAAATCGCTTTGAGGGTTGTCTATTTTGAGTGTGAAATCTCCTTTTATGCCGTTTTGTTGGCCTCCGGAGGAACTGCCTCCTCCACTAGACGAGCTTCCTCCACCCATTGTCGCCGAGTTGAGTACATCTCCTCCAAGTTCTGTTTGGAACGACGTACTGCTATGGATGTAGGGAATGACATAGCTTTTTTGTATGAACTGTTTGACATGCAGAATATTGCCTTCCACTTTATAGTAACAGCCGGAAATATTCATGAGGATGTCCAAAACTTCATGCAGATCGGCATCTTTTACCGACAATGTTACAGGCATGGTTGTTGGGACATCGCTGTCAAGTATCAGGTTTAAACCGGACATCTTCGAAATGGAATGTAAAAGAGTGGCGAGTTCCACTTCTTTTGCCGAAAAGCTGATACTGCGTCCGTCAAATACAGAAACGCTTTCATAAGGGGAAGGCAAAATGAGCGCTGGAGGAGTGCCGACAGAATTTTTGACGGTGTGTTTCTCATAGCTTTTTATAATCTCCCTGGCGCTCATCTCCTTTTCCTGCTTGAGTTTTTCCCGTGTTGGCTCTTTTGGAGTGGGTTTGCTGGAACATCCTCCCAAAAAGAGCAGTAAAAACGATACGATTAATGAAACAGATAGAGCCATTTTTCCCCTTTTTTTGATTTCAACAAAACTTTGTCGTCTAAAATTTTTACTACTTTTGCACCATATATATAGCTGTTTTCTCGAACAGCAGTTCCATTTATTATAGCCACTTTTAACTTACTAAACACTGCTTGGAGTCTCCATGCTGTTCTCTTTTTCCTTTTTTTCTGCACGTGTTTTTCTCGTGGTGCAGCTTTGTAGAGGATCGTTTGGACTATCCAATGTGCATATTTTTTTCGTTGCTCTATTTTTTTCTTGATTGCTTCATAGAGTTTGCCGTCCGCTTCGAGTTTCAGGTAGATTGTCGCTTTTTGATCGAGCGTTTTGTTTTTGTACTCTTTGTAAGCCGGAAAGAGATGTCTGATGTTTTTGGCGATGTCAAAACCAAACAGATATACAATTCCCGTTATAAGAAAAGGGAGGAGCAAAAGAGATATCTGTTTAGCGGTGAGATGCATTTTCTTCTCCGTAAAAAGGCTGGACAAGCTGAAGCGTGCCGTTTACAATATCGTCTTTGAGTGTAAAATTTTTGAATCTAAGAAAACCGCTTTTGTATTTCAGGGTCATCAGTTTTTCCAAAGCCCGTTTGTCGTTTCGCTTGATCTCGAAGAAAATATCGAGATTATGGCTGTTGGTGTCACTGTAGATGTATTTGGAAACTTTGAAGTTCATCTCCTTGGCGTATTTGTCGTAAAATGCAACGAGAGAACTCTCAGACTGCGCTTCGCTTTGAGGAAGGGCATCAAGAGAGGGTTTGACGACTTTGTCGAGCCATTTGTTGATCTGTGCAATTTTTTTGAGGCGTTTTATTTCGGCAAGATGCTCTTTGTTGATACGTTCCACCTTCTGAGTTTCGGTTTCGAACCATTGTGTGGCGGCGACTAAAAGTACGCTGAGTACAAATCCGGCTGTAATGAGCGCGATTTTGATCATCTTCGTCTCCGTCTAGCATGTCTGTTTGGAGATGTTTTTGTTTTATTGGTTATTTCCGCTTTGAATTTCATCTGGGTATAGTCTGTTTTTTCCCGATATTGCATAGAATTGTCGGTATTGAGTTCTTGAAATTTTGAGACAAATTTCTTTTGAAACTCATATAAATCGCTTAGGCGATTGAACCGCTTTTCGAAAAAGAGAGTGAATTGCGCCTTTTTCGCATCGTTGTCCTCGTATTTGTAACGAAGGGGAGGAAGCAGTTCGAGAAGGGGTTTTGTTTTGAGTAGAAAGTCACTAGGATGATTTCGGAGAAATTTTTTGGCGATTTCAAGGTGTTTGTAGCTCTTTTCAAGCTCTTCAAGCGAGTAGGTGTGTGTCATTTTGACCATGCGAAGAAGCCTGTTTTTGATACTGTCGTATCTTTCCAGCGAGTCTTCGTATCGCTCGTATGCTTCGAGAGTGAAATAAGAGGAGATGACAAACGTTATCGCCGCTGCGAACATCAAAATTTTCGTAGCGGCGTCGAACTGCTTGAGCGAATAAACCTTTTCAGGCAGAAACATATCGCTTTTTTCAACCAAAAAGGCACCGAGCGTTATGATGAATTGTTGCGGTTCTTCATGCACAAGACTGCTAATAAAAGTGTTTGGGTAGATCACAGCCACCTTGAGTTCGGTAGAGAGGAAAAGACGCTCGGCCATACTGTCATCGAGTGAAAGTGTTCCGCTGATTAACAGCGTATCGAAGTTTATGGAACGAAATTTCTGTTTGACATAGGCGACAGTCTGGATAACTTCTTCTGCGACATTGAGATACGCTGAATTACCATTAACAAGCACATTTGGCGTAGTTCTTCCAAAAAGAAGATCGTTGTTTTCATCGATTGCGAGGACAGTGATGGTTTTACCGTGTGTAAACACAGAAAAATAACCGCCTTTTCCATGGTTGTCATAGCACTTTTTCGTCATTCCCAGAAGGGCGAACTTGTTAATCGTCGCGCTTTTGATCTCTTTCCAATCCGGGATTGCGGAGAGAATTTGAAGATATTCATCCTCATTGACGGCGTCGACTTTATAAGTGACGGTCGATTCTTCTTCGTTTTCAGATATTTTATGATAGTTCAGCAGGATGTTTTTTGTCGGAAGAGATTCTTTGAATTGTTTTAGTATATAGTTTTTAAGGAGTTCTTTACTTGTTATGACGGCCGGAACGGTCACAATATCGTCTATGACCTCATCGAGCGTGACAACGATGTAAAGAGAGCGTTTTCCTTTTAGATATTCAGGAAGGTCGGCAACTTCGACGATCTCTTCACCGATGACATTGTAAAACAAATCTTTTTTTTCAATATGGAGAATATTGGCAAATTCGCCGTGGATGCTGATAGAGTAAAATTGTTTCATAACTCCCCACTGGATTAATGCTTATCAATTATAGCATAAAGTTTGAAATTAAGAAATGAATAGATATATTAAAATAAATTAATTATAGTGTTGATAAGATTCCATAGTAGTTATAGTAGCTGTAGTAATTAATGCAGTTATGTTGAAGTGGTGGCCCGTCGCGGAATCGAACCACGGACACAGTGATTTTCAGTCACTTGCTCTACCGACTGAGCTAACGGGCCATAAAATTGAAGTGGCGAAATTATACTTCGTTCCTACTGAAAAGAAGCTTATAGAATTTGAAAAAGCACCGTTTTGTTTCTTCCGAGTGCTTTTGCCCTGTAGAGTGCTTCATCGGCCTCTTTGAGAAGCGTCTCTTTGGACTTCCCTTTTGTGAATACCGAAATGCCTATGCTGATAGTAACTTTGATGCCGTCTGCAAAAAGGAAGTTTTCAACTTTTTTACGGATTTTTTCGGCTAAAACGAGTGCCGTATCCGCATTGGCGTTTCGCACCAGAATCATAAACTCCTCTCCGCCCCATCTTGCGAAAGTGTCCGTTTGTCTGATAGTCTCAGAGACGATTTGGGTGAGCTCTTCGAGTACTTTGTCGCCCACATCGTGCCCGTATGTGTCGTTGATTATTTTGAAAAAATCGATATCGAACATAATGAGAGTGAAGCTTCTGTTGTAACGTTTTGCCTTTTTGATTTCCGACTCGATCTCTTCATTCATTTTATATCGGTTGAATATGCCGGTGAGCGCATCGGTCGTCGCCATCATTTTGAGTTTTGATTCGAGTTCGATTTGAGAGGATACATCCTTACTCGTTGCGACAAAGTAGATGATTTCACCGTTTTTATCAAGGATGGGGGAGATAGTCTGGTCCTCATAGTAGAGTGTACCGTCTTTTTTCTTGTTGATGATGACGTTTCTGTAGACTTTCTTTGCAAGGATGGTATTCCAAAGCTCTTTATAGAAAGATTTTGGATGTTTGCCGGATTTGAAGATACGCGGATTTTGTCCTATGAGTTCTATCTCTTTATATCCTGTACTGGCGATGAGGGAGTTGTTGACATAGATAATCTCTCCATCGATATCTGTGATTTTGACAAATTCGTCTGTCTGTTCGACGGCTTGCGCGAGGATTCTGAGCTTCTCTTTGGCTTCTATGAGGTCCGTGACGTCGGTAACGATTGCAAGACCGGCGTATTTTCCCTCATAGACTATCGTTTCGACGGTTGCACGCACTATTTTGTATGTGCCGTTCTTGGTACGAATGGGAATGTCGTTGTAATTGATGCTAAAGTAGTCGCCTTTTAGCCGTTTGAGTACACGTTGTTTAAAAAGCTCTTTTGCTTCGTTGTCGACGAAATCCCATGTATGCATTCGTTTTAATTCATCAAGCGGATAACCGGTTATGACACTTGCCGCTTCATTGGCATATATGATATAGTTTCGAAAGATTAAAATACCGGTATAGGCATTTTCGGCAATTGCTTCGAATATCTCCTCTTTTTCATGTTTGTAGTCGATGTGAATGGCGATTTCGATTATATTTGCGAGTGTGACGGCAACTTCGCGGGTAAAACCGTTTACAAATTCTCTGTCGTACGTACTTTCAAAAGTGAGGATCCCCTTGAGCTCGTCATTGTAATAGACTGCCGTGTCGAATTTCTCTCTTATATTGTTCTTTACAAGATATTTGGACTGCAGATCCAACTCTGTTTCTTCGTTTCTGAGTCGAAGATGTCTGTTTTGCTTGAGAGCGTCGATGTAGGCATAATGTTTTGAGAGTTCTATGGGGGAACGTTTGGATGTATGCTTTTTAAGCTTTTTGATATAGATGTCTTTGCACTGAAGTGTCTTATCGATTTCACTGAGGATCCAGACGCTGCTACAGGTTATATCGAGCAGAGAAACGGCAATCTCGTTGACTCTCCTGATGGTTTCTTTCAAGTCATCATACTTGATTTCGACACATTCTTCGAGAAGCTTTTTGTATTTTGCATAGGGATTTGGATTTTTTTGTTTGTCATGCCGATTCATAAATGCCCCGATAGTTAGTTAGTGCTGTACTGTCAACTATTATATAGCGGGTATTATTAAAGTTTGATAAGTGGGAATTTTAGAGGAAGTAAAACTTGAAGTGAATCAGTTGTATGAAGGGGTGGCAGGATAGAGTTTTACTCTATCTCTGCATCGATGACATCGTCGTCATCCGCTTTTTTGGCTTGATCCGCGCCTTGTGCACCTTGTTGTGCTCCGGCTTGATCTTGTTTGTACATACCTTCGGCAAGTTTGTGGCTTGCTTCGCTGAGTTTTTTCACACCTGCTTCTATCTGCTCTTTTGTCGCATTGTCATCTTTAAGTGTCTCTTTGAGCTCATTGATGGCTGCTTCAATAGCCGCTTTATCACCTGCGTCTATCTTGTCGCCGGCTTCAGCAAGTGATTTTTCAGTTTGAGCGATGAGTGCATCGGCTTGGTTTTTCGCCTCTACAAGTGCTTTACGCTTTTCATCTTCAGCTTTATGCGCTTCGGCATCTTTGATCATTTGCTGAATCTCTTCTTCGCTAAGGCCTGAAGAACCGGTAATCGTAATTTTTTGCTCTTTACCTGTTCCTTTGTCTTTCGCGCTTACGTTGAGGATACCGTTTGCATCGATGTCGAATGTAACTTCGATTTGCGGTACTCCTCTAGGTGCCGGTGGAATGTCTGTAAGTTCGAACTGTCCAAGAGACTTGTTGTCTTTTGCGAACTCACGCTCACCTTGTACGACGTGGATCGTAACAGCCGGCTGATTGTCTTCCGCTGTAGAGAAGATTTGAGACTTCTTGACAGGGATAGTCGTACCTTTTTCAATGATCTTGGTTGTAACACCACCGAGTGTTTCGATACCAAGGCTAAGTGGTGTAACGTCAAGAAGAAGTACGTCTTTTACGTCACCCTTGAGAACACCACCTTGGATAGCCGCACCAGCTGCAACGACTTCGTCAGGGTTGACGGACTTGTTAAGCTGTTTACCGTCAAAGTAGTCGGAAACTACTTGCTGAACTTTTGGTATACGAGTCGAACCACCGACCATGATGATCTCGTTGATATCGCTCTTAGAAAGATCAGCGTCTTTCATCGCAGTATCGATGTGCGTCAACGTCTCGTCGATAAGATCTGAAACCAAAGACTCGAATTTCGCACGAGTAAGTTTAACTACCAAGTGCTGTGGACCCGCGTCTGTCATTGTGATAAACGGTAGGTTGATCTCGGTCTCCTGTGCACTCGAGAGCTCTTTCTTCGCGTTTTCAGCTGCGTCTTTGAGTCTTTGAAGTGCCATCTTGTCTTTTTTGAGATCGATACCGTGAGTCGCTTTGAACTCGTCGTTGAGATAATCGACGATACGGTTATCGAAGTCGTCACCACCTAGGAATGCGTTACCGTCAGTTGAAAGAACTTCGAATGTGCCGTCAGCGATCTCTAGTGTAGTAACGTCAAACGTACCACCACCGAGGTCGTAAACGAGAACGTCTTCCTCACCTTTTTTATCAAGTCCGTATGCAAGCGCGGACGCTGTCGGCTCGTTGATGATTCTTAGAACGTTAAGACCGGCGATAGTACCTGCGTCTTTAGTCGCTTTTCTTTGTGAGTCGTTGAAGTAAGCCGGTACGGTAATGACCGCTTCAGTTACAGGCTCACCAAGATACGCTTCCGCATCCTCTTTGAGTTTTGTTAGGATTTTTGCAGAGATCTCTTCTGGAGTGTAAACTTTTCCATCGACCTCGACTGCCGCTTTGCCGTCTTTGTTGACGATGGTATAAGTTACCTTTTTCATCGCCTCTTTGGTTTTTTCTTCGTCATACATTAGACCCATAATTCTTTTAATAGAACTGATGGTTCTTTTTGGGTTGGTAATCGCCTGACGTTTTGCAGGATCACCTACGAGAACTTCACCTTTGTCAGTAAACGCGACAACCGATGGAGTTGTATTTTTTCCCTCTTTGTTCGGGATGATTTTTGGTTCGCCACCTTCGTAAACTCCAACACAAGAGTTTGTTGTTCCTAAGTCTATACCTATTACTTTACTCATTTTCGTCTCCTTTGTGATTTAAATATCTGTTTTAATTTTTTAACTGGCGAAATTATAAACCATTTTGAAAATAACTTCTGCCACCTAGGTGGCAAAGCACCTTAGCTGGCTACAACGACCATCGCTTCGCGAAGCGGACGACCTTTGTATTTGTAACCTGTTTGGAATGTTTGAACGATCTCTCCGCTCTCCACCTCGTCACTCTCTACGCTTTGTACCGCATTGTGAATGTTTGGATCGAACGGTTCGTCGTGTTCGACTTTTTCGACTCCGTGTTTTTCGAGGTTGGTAAGGAAAAGCTTATAAGTAAGCTCAAGACCCTCTTTCATTTTCGCAAGCAGATCCTCGCACGGCGCATCACTGTCAGCTGCTTTGAGTGCACCCTCCAGTGAATCGAGTACGGGGATCATGTCTTTTGCAAACTTTTCGTTGGCATATTCAATAGCCTGATACTTCTCTTTCTCAAGGCGTTTTTTGACGTTGTCGAAGTCCGCGTAAACTCGCGCGTATTTGTCTTTGAGTTCATCGAGTTCGCTTTGGAGCTTGTCGAGTTCGTTAACAGCTTCCTCTTCATCTTTTTGAAGCTGCTCTTCTGCAGCCTCTACACTTTCTTGCTCTTGTTCATTTTGTTTCTTTTTGAGTTCTTCTTCGTTATTTCTTTTTTTCTTGCTCATAGTCGTTTATTTCTCCTTTTTTTAGTTTCAATCGTTATTATAGCACTTGAGCCGCTGAATGTCAAGTAAAGTTTAAAATATACAGATAAATTAAGTTGAGCCTATTGTTATAAAGTCTAGAGACATAAAAATTGTAGTATAATTTTAAAAGATTATGGTACTAAGGAAATGAAATGAAGTCTCTGAAAATTTTTGTGGCTGTTCTAGCAGTGCTGGGCGTAGTTACGTATATAACGCTTTTTACCGGCATCGGCAACTCTCTATTACGGCCGATTGTCGAAAGCAGAATAAGCACAGCACTCGGTATGCCCGTCCAACTAAAAAAATTTCATGTCGGAATGAGTGATCTAGATGTCGTTTTGTATTTGACGAACCGTAACGGCATACATATATATGGAAATTATTCTCTGTTTTCTCAAAATCTCGATCTCAAATACGACGTGAAACTTCTCAATTTAGCCGAACTGCAAACATTGACCAAACGCTCTCTTGCGGGAGAACTTAAGACACAAGGAAGTATAAAAGGAGACCTTGGACTTCTCGAGGTAGATGGAAAAAGCGATGTCGCCGAAAGTGATACACGCTACCGTATAGAACTTACAGACTTCGATGTCAGCTCAATAACGGCTAAAATCAAGTCACTACAGATAGATGCACTTCTTGCGATGCTCCAAGAGCCAAAATATGCTTACGCGACACTCGACCTTGATCTCGACTTTAAAAATATCAAACCTCACCAGCTTGACGGCACGGTGCATCTTGAAACGAAAAAAGGGCATTTTGTTTCAGCCGTGGTTAGAAAAGAGCTGGGCGTGACTATACCGCATACGCGATTTGTGATGGAAGCAGATGCGAAACTGCAAAAAGAGACTCTTACGTATAACTCCGTTTTCGATTCC
>Ga0256831_1001247_pt1 | contig 13477 bp, 10 predicted proteins | sample 132544metaG_FD_189087 | JGI IMG/M metagenome (GOLD analysis project Ga0256831, IMG submission 189087) | Hydrothermal vent microbial communities from Lau Basin, Pacific Ocean - 132-544 | ecosystem: Environmental > Aquatic > Marine > Hydrothermal vents | place: Pacific Ocean: Lau Basin | collected...
ATTCCCAGTACTATGGGCGACAGTCCCGTAAATCTCAATGTACCCCAAACCAATAAGAATCTGATATTAAAGTTAAAATATTTTATTGTTGAGAATGTCAGAACGGCACGCAGGTTTATGAAAAAAGTTGACAAAACAGTAGATATTGACAGTATAACTTTTTTTGTGCTTGACAAGCGCACCAAAACATCACAGATCCCCGCGTTTTTAAAACCCATAAACAGTGGGCATTCAATTGGTGTGTTGTCAGAGGCCGGATGTCCCGGTGTAGCTGATCCTGGAGCTGTTATTGTTAAGCTTGCACATAAGAATAATATCAAGGTTGTTCCTCTTGTTGGGCCATCATCTATTCTACTATCTTTAATGGCTTCGGGACTTAATGGCCAGAATTTTGCATTTAACGGTTACCTCCCGGTGAAATCGGGAGAGGCAGTAGCTGCTATCAAAGAGTTGGAGCAACGTTCGATTAAACTGCATCAAACACAACTTTTTATTGAAACTCCCTTCCGAAATACAAAAATACTGAGAGATATAGTCTCTGCTTGCAAGCCATCAACGAAACTATGCATCGCCTGCGATATAACTCTCGAGAGTGAATATATTGTTACCAAGACGATAGAGCAGTGGGAAGGGAAGATTCCTGAAATAAATAAAAGACCCGCTATATTCCTGATACAAGGTTAAATCTGTTTTTAGATGAAGAAATTACTGTTTTATCTTGCAATTTTGTGTACACACACACTGCCTTGTCGCAAAATACAGTAAAGACAGCATTCTGATTGGTGATGTTTTGCCTTTTAGATGCTGTGAAATAGAGGGTGAAGCAACGATTACAGATATCATGAGAAAATCTTGTATGCTGAGAGCCTCGGTGGTATGTGGGAAAATCTTCGTTCTTTCCCGCCGGGATGCAGATGTAAAATCAAAAAAAAGAGGGCTTCACTTTAAGTGAAACCCTCAATATAAATTATACCTTAATTTCCAGATATTACTTTGCGTAACTAATAGCTCTTGTTTCGCGAATTACAGTAATCTTAACCTGACCCGGATAGGTCATCTCAGTCTGTATTTTGCGGGCAATATCGTACGACAACTCTTCAGACTCCTTATCAGAAATTTTTTCACTTCCCACAATCACCCTCAGTTCACGACCTGCCTGAATGGCATAGGTTTTAAGAACACCAGGATAAGAGAGTGCAAGGGCTTCAAGGTCTTTGAGTCGCTTAATGTATGATTCGATAATCTCACGACGAGCACCCGGACGGGCTCCTGAGATAGCATCACACACCTGAACTATTGGAGCAAGCATTGTTGTCATCTCAACTTCATCGTGGTGAGAGCCGATAGCATTGGCAATTTCCGGTTTCTCTTTGTATTTCTCAGCAAGTTTCATTCCGAGTATTGCGTGTGGCAATTCCGGATCCTCATCCGATACTTTTCCAATATCGTGCAGCAGACCTGCTCTTTTTGCTTTCTTAGGATTCAGACCTAACTCAGATGCCATGATGGCACATAGGTTGGCCGACTCGCGTGAGTGTTGCAGAAGGTTCTGTCCGTATGACGAACGATACTTCATCTTTCCTACAAGTTTAATGATTTCAGGATGCAATCCGTGAATACCAAGGTCGATAGCAGTACGTTTTCCCGTCTCAATAATCTCCTCCTCAACCTGCTTCCTAACCTTATTTACAACCTCCTCGATACGTGCCGGATGTATACGTCCGTCAGTAACTAACTGGTGAAGTGCCAGACGAGCAATTTCACGGCGCATAGGGTCAAATGCCGAAAGAACAATTGCTTCAGGTGTATCATCTACAATAATCTCAACACCGGTGGCAGCTTCAAGGGCTCTGATATTACGACCTTCACGACCGATAATACGCCCCTTCATTTCGTCAGACTCAATATGGAAGATTGTTACCGAGTTCTCTATTGCCGTTTCAGTTGCAACACGTTGTACTGTCTGCAGAACAATTCGCTTTGCCTCTTTATTGGCATTAATTTTAGCCTCGTCCATTATATCGTTAATGAACGACATAGCTTCCGTTTTAGCCTCAGCTTTCATGCTTTCCATAAGCATCTCCTTAGCATCATCTCCCGTCAATCCGGAGATTGCTTCAAGCTGCTCAACCTGCTGCTTATGCATCTTCTCTACATCTTCGTTTTTCTTCTCAACAATCTCAAGCTGCAAATTGAGATTTTCGCGGATAACTTCAACGTCTTTCTTTTTGCGTTGTAGCTCCTCCATTCGTTGGGAGAATCCGGTATCTTTCTGTTTTAGCCTATTCTCAGCAATAACAATCTTCTGATTGCGTGCATTTATCTCTTTCTCATGACTACTTTTCAGCTGTAAAAATTTCTCTTTTGCCTGAAGTATCTTCTCTTTTTTGATGACCTCAGCCTCAGCTATAGCCTCCCGAAGTATTTTTTTACTCCGCGACCCCATTGCTTTTGAATAGATGAACAGTGCAAGTGCACCGCCCAAAACAAAAGCAATAATTCCTATTGTAATTTCAAGTCCCATGTCAATTTATTTTTTAACTTATTGTTTATATATAGCAAAACCGCATCATATCACTCAATATACAGTATAATTACTGTATTACAAAGCAAACAATGCGGGTAACTCTTAAATCTATTTTATACTCTAAACCTCTTCCGATAGAACTGTGTCTAATTTATCATTCAATTCTTTTACGGCATTAAGGATGGGTGCTGTGTCGTTTTTGTTCTCCTGTTCAAGCAACTTTATTACATACTGCAAAGCTACCATAGCCAAAAAATCTTGCACATCTTTATCCGTATAACGTTGCTTATATTGCATTATCTTATCGTTTATAAGCTTAGCAGCCTTGCGGATGTGTTCCTCATCCTTACGGTCTATCCTTAAAGGATAGTACCTGTCTGCAACATTTACACGTATTGAAAATTTATCTTCCATCCAATTATATTACCGGTTTAATAGAGCAATACACTTATCAATTTCCCGCACAATTTGGTTAATCCTCTTTTTTGCCTCTCCGGGTTCACCCGATTTCGTTAAAATATCTCCTGATAACTTTAAATTCTCAAACTTCTTCTCTAACTCCCGGTAGCTTGTTGTTGATTCATTCAATTCTGAAACTATCTTCTCTTTCTCTTCGTTTAATCTAAATACCTCCTGTTTTAGGCCGACATGACGGTCTATTAAACGATTGATTTTTTTTTGAAGTTCGACAACTATATTAGGATTCGGATCACTCATTACCAAATTTTTCAATACAAAGTTAACATTGGTTTTGAAAATAAAAAATTACCTTAAAACTCTTTTCACTACTTTTGCATAAAACTTTAACAGAAAGTGAAAAATAGTGATTATAACAGTTGGTTGCCTACATCGGCAAAAGAGGTAAGGCAAAAAGGATGGGATGAGCTGGATGTAATCATCTTTACTGGCGATGCCTATATCGATCATCCCTCTTTTGGAGCGAGTGTGATTGGAAGGATAATTGAGAGATACGGTTGGCGTGTTGCTATTGTGCCGCAACCCAATTGGCGTGACGACCTGAGAGATTTTAAAAAGCTGGGCAAACCAAATCGGTTTTTTGGTGTTACAGCGGGTGCTATGGACTCTATGGTAAACCACTACACTGCTGCCCGCAGAAAGCGCTCAGATGATGCGTACACGCCTAACGGACAAGCAGGACAGAGACCCGACTACGCCTCTGTTGTTTACACTAAAATATTAAAACGACTATTCCCTGATGTACCTGTTATGATGGGAGGAATAGAGGCATCGCTACGCCGGTTAACTCACTATGACTACTGGTCGGATAAACTGATGCCTGGCATTATTGCTCAAACCGAAGCTGACCTGTTGGTGTATGGAATGGGGGAGAAGCCACTTACCGACATTCTTTACCTGTTGGATAAAGGTGTGCCATTCTCATCTTTAAAAACTGTTCCTCAAACAGCGTTTTTACTGCCAAAGGAAGTTTCTATCCCCAAAAACAGAAGATGGGAGGATATTACGTTACACAGTCACGAGATTTGCCTAAATGACAAGAAGAAGTTCAGTATGAATTTTAGGTATATCGAAGAGGAGTCGAACAAATGGAACGCAGCGCGACTGATTCAGGATGTTGGAGAGTCACGGATAGTGGTAAACCCTCCCTATCCTCCAATGTCAGCCGGTGAGCTGGACAGCTCTTTCGACCTCCCTTTCACACGATTACCTCATCCACGGTATCACAAAAAGGGAAATATACCCGCTTTTAAGATGATACAGTTTTCTGTGAATATGCACCGTGGCTGTTTTGGCGGATGCTCTTTCTGTACAATATCGGCTCATCAGGGAAAATTTATTGCTTCCCGCTCCGAGGAGTCTATTTTAAAGGAGGTTAAACAGATTACTCAGATGTCCGACTTCAAAGGCTACCTCTCCGATTTAGGCGGGCCGAGTGCTAATATGTACATGCTGGAAGGAGAAAATCTTGACATCTGCAAACAGTGTAAACGTCCGTCGTGTATCTTTCCTGGTATCTGTCCAAATTTGAAGACCGACCACACTCCTATGCTCTCTGTATTTAAGAAGGTGGACAGTATGAAAGAGATAAAAAAATCATTTATTGGAAGTGGTATCAGGTACGATATTCTTTTGAACCCCAATGCCTCTCACAAAGAGAGGGAGAGCCATAAAAGATATACACAGGAAGTTATTGAAAAGCATGTGTCAGGAAGGTTAAAGGTGGCACCAGAACACTCGTCCAACGAGGTGCTGCATCTGATGCGTAAACCTTCGTTTAGCTACTTTAAGAAATTTACTAAAGAGTTTGACCGAATAAATAAAAATGAAAATCTCAATCAACAACTGACTCCCTATTTTATCTCCAGTCATCCCGGTAGCAGGGAGGAGGATATGGCTCATCTTGCTGTTGAGACTCACAATATGAATTTCAGACTTGAGCAGGTGCAAGATTTTACGCCAACACCAATGACCCTTGCAACCGTAATCTACTATTCAGGTATTCATCCTTATACTCAGAAAAAGGTCTACACCGCCCGGTCGCAGAGTGAGAAACAGCAGCAGCGAATATACTTTTTTTGGTATAAGCCGGAGTACAGACAGAAGATTGAAGCTCAACTGAGGAAGCTCAAACGGTTTGATTTGACTAGTAGCCTTTTTAAGCAATCCTCCAAGAATACGAATAAGAGCAAAAGCAGGCAGAGAGGTAAGAACAGGAAGTAAGAATGAACTATTGTCGTCCACTAATTTCACTAATTAACACGAACATTTTTTGTTAAAAGTGTAAGTTTTCACTTCTCTATATTTGTTGTTCTACTGCAAAAAAGGCAGTAAAACTAATTAATTCAGGTTAATTCCTTTAAATAGTATTCAGCCGATTTAAGAGCTTTATTTGCAATAAATCAAAAATATTTAACATTTATCCTCCCCAAATCAAATGATTATTATAATCTTTGTATTTCTTTAATATCTTAGTTAAACCCTGTTTAATAAAACTATTCTCTATGAATGTTAAGTTCTCTTTAAGCCTATCCTTTGTTTTACTATTTCAGGTCTCTCTTTGGAGTCAGAACAGTAAGATAACAAAAATCGCCTGTATTGGTAACAGTATCACTTTTGGCTCCGGAATAGAAAATAAGTCATTAAACTCTTACCCAGCACAGCTTGCACGAATGTTGGGGCAATCGTACGATATTAGGAATTTTGGTTTCTCAGGTCGTACCCTTTTGCAGAATGCTGACCGCCCCTACATGAAAGAGAAGATGTTTTTTGATGCTATTAACTGGCAACCCAACATTATTGTAATTATGCTGGGCTCAAATGACAGTAAACCCTACAACTGGAAATATAAAGATGATTTTGAAAAGGATTACCTGAAGATGATAGAGTCGTTTGATACACTCGCATCAAAACCTGAAATATATCTGGCAGCACCTGTGCCTGTTTTTAAAGAGTGCTGTAAGATTAGCGATGATGTGGTAAGGAATGAGATTTATCCCCTGGTTCAAAAGATTGCAAAAGAGAAGAGCCTGCATTTTATTGACCTCTATACTCCGCTAACTGAGATGGGAGATATGTTTATTGATGGCGTTCACCCTAAAGCTAATGGGGCAGGAGAGATGGCAAAGGTTGTTTATGAGCAGCTCACAGGAGAGAAAGGAGTATTGGTAAGCCAGAGTTATCCGGGATTAAAATCTAATTGGCATGGTTTTGAGAAATATGATTTTGGATTTGAACGCAGAGATGCACGTATTATCCTGCCAAAAGAGTCACTTGAGGGAAATCCATGGGTATGGCGTGCACGTTTCCCAGACTGGCACTACCAGATGGATAGTATTTTGCTGTCTGAAGGTTTTACTATTGCTTATGTAAACACAAATAATATGTTTGGTAGTCCGCATGCGGTTAATGTGTGGGATAGGTTTTATAACTACCTTATTAAAGGCTACGGATTCAATGAGAGAGTATCACTTGAAGGGGTTAGTCGCGGAGGGCTGTTTGTGTACAACTGGGCTAAAAAGCACCCGGATCGTGTAAATTGTATCTATGTAGAAGCTCCTGTGTGTGATCTCAAAAGCTGGCCGGGAGGTTTGGGTATCGGCAAAGGAAATAAGGCAGATTGGAAAAGATTGAAGAGTGAATATGGTTTTAAGTCAGATAAAGAGGCAAAGGAGTATGCAAACAATCCTATTGATAATCTTGAGAAACTTGCCGAGGCTAAAGCTCCTGTTTTGCACATGATAGGGTTGAAAGACAGGGTTGTTCCTCCTGAAGAGAATACTTTAGTTTTGATTAACCGATATATTAAGCTTGGAGGTGTTGCTACTGTAGTGCCTTGTGCACTGGGTAAGCAGGATTTATGGGGTCATCATTTTGTAATTGAAACACCTCGGCTTGGTGCTGATTTTATTAAATACAACACTAAGCTACCTAAACCGTTACCTAAATGTGTCGATTACCACGATATGCGTAACGGCTTGAAAAACTCATTTATTAAATTCGAAAGGGATAAGAAGGGGCGAGTGGCTTTTCTGGGAGGATCGATAACCTACAACCCCGGTTGGCGCGACAGTATTAGTAACTATCTTGTTAAGCGATTCCCCGATACTGAGTTTGAGTTTATTGCTGCTGGAATACCATCCTTTGGTTCAACAGAGGATGTGTTCAGGGTTAAAAGAGATGTTTTGAAAAATGGTTCTGTTGATCTCCTGTTTGTTGAAGCTGCTGTTAATGATGGCGGTAAAGGCAGACCCGAGAGTGAAGTGGTAAGATCGATGGAGGGGGTAGTAAGGCAGGTGAGGAGAGCTTACCCAACAACAGATATTGTATTTATGTATTTTGTCGATCCCTCAAAAATTAAAGATTATAACAATGGCATAGAACCTGAAATAATCCGCATCCACGATATTGTTGCAAAATACTACAATATTCCGGTGCTAAATCTCGCTAAAGAGATTACGGATCGTATCAATGCGGGTGAGTTTACATGGAAGGATGACTTTAAAAATGTGCATCCTTCACCTTTCGGACAGGGAATCTATGCACGTTCTATGCTTTCTTTCCTTGATGATGCCTGGAGTGGTTTTGTGGCTGAGGACGATAAGGTGGAAAACTACGATATGCCTGCTAAGCTGGATAAGAGTTGTTACGATAATGGAGTGCTAATTGATGCGAAGGATGTGAAACCGGCAAAAGGGTGGTCTTTTGTTGATAACTGGAGGCCTGAGATAAAAGCAAATACACGAGCAAATTTTATAAATGTGCCAATGCTTATAGGTGATTATCCAGGAAAGAGTTTGAAATTTTCATTTGATGGGAATGCTATCGGAATAGCAGTAGCTGCCGGTCCGGATGCCGGAATTGTTGAGTATCGTATCGACAAGGGTGAATGGAAAACAAAAGATCTCTTCACGAAACATAGTAAGGTGTATCATCTGCCGTGGTACTATATGCTTGCTGATAGTCTGCCAGATGCGAAACATACTCTGGAGATGAGAATGAGCGATAAGAGAAACCGGTATAGTGTAGGTAACAAGTGTGTGTTGAGATATTTCTTTGTGAATTTGTTGTAGCCTTTACGTAGACCGTCGGCGTGACTCCAAGAGCCACACCGATGGTAACGGAAACCCTCTCTACATTTAAGGCATTTTATTTGTCAGGATAGTATCCTCTGATAATACCTCTGTGTGAGTTTCTGACAAACAGAATTATTTCGTCTCTCTCTTTTGATGCGGGCAGCTCAGCTTCAATCTGTTCTATGCCATCATTATTATTCAAACCTTTTTGGAACAGTATACGGTAGATATTTTGAATGTCACGTATCTGGTCATTGGTATACCCTCTTCGTCGTATTCCTATCGAATTCACACCAACATAAGCCATTGGTTCGCGACCGGCTTTAATATATGGAGGAACATCTTTTCTGACAAGTGAGCCTCCACTTATCATCACATGCGCACCAATATGTACAAACTGATGAACGGCAGTAATTCCGCCAATTATGGCAAAATCGTCAATTTTAACCTCACCGGCCACCTGAACACTGTTTACCAGTATCACATTGTTTCCTACCACTACATCGTGAGCAACGTGTACGTAAGCCATTAGCAGGCAATTATCGCCAACAATAGTTTTTCCTTTTGAGTTAGTGCCTCTGTTTATGGTAACATACTCCCTGATGGTAGTGTTGTTACCTATCACAACCTTTGTCTCCTCTCCGGCAAATTTCAAATCTTGCGGGATAGCACCAATTACTGCGCCGGGGAATACCCTGCAATTTTTACCAATGCGTGTGCCTTCAAGAATGGTTACATTTGAGCCGATAGTTGTTCCCTCTTCAATCATCACATTTTTATCAATAGTAACAAAAGGTTCAATTACAACATTGGGAGCAATTTTTGCTTCAGGATGTATATATGCTAATGGTTGTTTCATCATTGTGTTTTCTGGTTACTATTTATTTTTAATCACTTGTGCCATAAACTCGCCTTCCGATACAATTGTATCGCCTACAAAGGCAATGCCCTTCATATTCGCAACACCTCTACGCAACTCTGTCATAAATTCAAGTTTGAGTATCAGTGTGTCTCCGGGTACAACTTTTTTCCTCATCCTTACATTATCTATTTTTAGGAAATAGGTGCTATATTTTTCAGGTTCATCAACCATATTTAAGACCAAGAGACCACCTGCCTGAGCCATAGCTTCTATCTGCAATACGGCGGGCATTACCGGTTCGTCAGGAAAATGGCCTACGAAGAATGGCTCGTTCATAGTGATATTTTTCACCCCTATAATATACTTTTCTCCAATCTCAATAATTTTATCTACCAATAAAAACGGTGGTCTGTGAGGTAGTATTTTTCTGATGGCATTGATATCTAACACAGGCTCTTTGTTTGGGTCATAAATAGGAATTTCAGGTCTAAGCGCATTTTTCTTAGTCTCCTTACGTAGTATTTCAGCAAATTTAACATTTGCGTGATGCCCAGGGCGGGTCGCAATAATTTTGCCTTTAATTGGGAGGCCAGCTAATGAGAGATCCCCAATTAGGTCAAGCAATTTATGACGAGCCATTTCATTGGGGAATTTTAGCTCAATATTGTTTAATATCCCAATTGATTCAACTGTGATGTGAGGTTTGTCGAAAAGGTCTGCCAGACGATTTAATTCATCCTGTGGCATCTCGCGGTCAACAATTATTATGGCATTATCCAAATCTCCACCCTTAATTAAATTATTTTTTAATAGAGGTTCAATTTCGTGTAGAAATACAAATGTTCGACAGCTGCTAATCTCATCCTCATATTGTTCAAGTGATTCTAGTGAAGCATACTGATTAGCCAGTAGATTTGAGGAGTTATAGGATATATGAGTGTCGATGCTGAATTCATCGTCAGGGAGAGCAATAATTTTAATTCCGGTCTCTCTGTCCTCGTAAACTATCTTCTCTTTAACCACAAAATATTTGCGCTCTTCAGCCTGCTCTATAGCTCCGGCCTCTTTAATTGCCTCAACAAAAAATCTGGCACTGCCATCCAAAATTGGAATTTCAGGTCCGTCAACTTCAATAAGGCAGTTGTCAACTCCCATACCCCTGAGGGCTGAGAGGCAGTGCTCAATTGTGCTGATAACTACCCCATTACTCTCTAAAACAGTACCCCTCTCGGTTAGTGATACATTGTTGGAGAGTGCAGCTATTACTGGCTGACCTTCAACATCAATACGCATGAATTTAAAGCCATGATTTGGCTCAGCAGGCTTAAGGGTAACTGTAACATTGGCTCCGGTATGCAAACCGGTTCCTGTCAACGAAATTTCTTTACTTAGAGTTGTCTGTTTTTCAATCATCTCAATAGTAGTTGTTCTTTATTCTTCTTTTGTGATTTTTGCAACTGCTTTTTCCATGTTGTTCAATTTACTATAGATTTCAGGGAGCTTTTTGAAAAGCACAAATGATTTTGTGTGAATCATTGCATCAATGGCAGGTGATCCTATTAAAACCATTCCCTTCTTGGTAGCTCGATTGACACCTGATTGTGCAGCTACCTTAACTTTATCAGCAATTGTGATGTGCCCTAAAATACCAACCTGACCACCGAACATGCACTCTTTCCCAATTTTGGTTGATCCGGCTATACCTGTTTGAGCAGCCATAACAGTTTTTTCCCCAACATCAACATTGTGTGCAATTTGTATAAGGTTATCTATTTTTGCTCCCTTTCGTAGTATTGTTGATCCCATAGTAGCTCTGTCGATACAGGTGTTTGCACCAATTTCAACTTCATCTTCAATAATAACATTTCCAACCTGAGCAATCTTTTTATACACATTGTTCTCATCAGGAACAAACCCGAATCCATCAGCACCAACAACCGTTCCGGAATGAATTATGCAGTCACTACCAATCTTACAGCCTTTGTATATTTTAACTCCTGAATAGATTACAGTGTTGTCTTTAATATTCACATTGTCGCCAACATAAGCTTGAGGATAAATCTTCACATTATTGCCAAGTTTAACATTTTGACCTATGTAGGCAAAAGCACCCACGTAAACAAAATCACCCAGAGTAGCACTCTCATCGATAAACGATGGCTGCTCGATGCCAGATTTCTGAGGTTGTGATTTCTCATACATATCGAGCAGTGTTGCAAGAGCCTGATATGCATTAGGTACTTTAATTAAAGTGGCCTTAATCTCCTTCTCAGGTACAAAATCATTATTGACAATTACAACACTCGCCTTGGTTGTGTATATATACTTGGTATACTTAGGATTAGCTAAAAAAGTTAATGTATTCTCTTTGTCCTCCTCAATCTTAGAAACATCAGTAACAATACTTTCCGGATCTCCATCTATACTTCCATGCAGTAATTCGGCAATCTGACTTGCTGTAAAATTCATCCGTATTTGCTTTATGTTAATAACTTACCGGTTTGTTAAATCCTCTGTTTAAATCTGTCTGAAACGCCAATTATCACTGATTTTAGATAATAATTTTGCTGCAAAGCTAAAAAATATATTTACTAAAAAAAAACTTCAACAACAGGATGAGTCCTATTTGATTACTGATTTTGGGTAACACAAAAAATACTTACGACCTCTTTTTCCGCGAACTGAGAGGTTAATCATATCCGATGCTTCAGTAATGTCCTTCAACTCACTGTTATTATATAGGATGTTGATATTCTCGTCATCAGGGCTGTAGGTGTTGTTTGATATACTCCCCGAATATACCATGAAATCGCATTCGTCCTTCTCCTTTAATCCGTATGCTTTAGTAACCGCCTCTTTAACGAAGTCTATTTCGGAATCGTCAAAAGGGTGGTTCTGAATCTCTATTTTGAAAAGACTCCGGTTAATAAAGCTACCCGAAAGTTGCGACAGGATATGGTCATCAGATAAGGACCATATTTTTATTGCGCTTATAATGTCGTCATCATCCAACATCATAAAATTTGAGAGTACTTCGGGGCGGTAAACAAAATCGTCGTAACAAATTTTATTCTTAAGAAAGAAGTTTAGTTGAGGTGGTGCGAATAGGTTCTCTCCCCGAAGAACCAGCAGCCGGGCTCGCTTCAGAATACTTATCAACATTTTTTCAGCAACAAGGGCTGTTTTGTGCAGATAGACCTGCCAGTACATGAAACGGCGGGCAACAAGAAATTTTTCAATAGAGTAGATTCCTTTTGCTTCAATAACTAATTTGTCTTCGAACACATTCAACATTTTAATAATACGTTCCGACCCGATTATTCCCTCTGAAACACCGGAGAAGAAGCTGTCTCTTTTCAAATAGTCGAGCCTGTCCATATCAAGCTGTCCCGATACTAACTGATGGAAAAACTGGGATGAATAACTATTTTCAAAAATAGAGATAGCATCAGAGATAGCATTGTCAAATACAATGTTGAGTCTTCCCATAATCAGAGCAGACAGTGATTCATGGTTTACACTCTCAATTATTGTGTTTTCAAGTACATGCGAAAATGGTCCGTGACCAATGTCATGCAGTAGTATTGCTACGTAGGCGGCTTCTGCCTCTCGGTCTGAGATGCCCACTCCTTTACTTTTCAATACGCTAATAGCCGACATCATCAAATGCATAGCACCTATGGCATGCTGAAATCGTGTATGCAGGGCTCCGGGGTACACCAAGTGAGTTAAGCCCAACTGCTTAATTCTTCGGAGACGCTGGAAGTATGGATGCTGAATCAGATCGAAAATTAGATCGGATGGTATAGTAATAAATCCATGAACGGGATCGTTTATAATTTTACGTTTGTTTGGCATAATTTTTTATTTATCAACAAAGGACATGTTATAGTTTCTTTTATGCAAAAAAAATAAACTTTTTCTGCTTAAGTAGGGTGTTTTTATTCAAACTCATTGGGTTACTTTTGGAATATTACTATGTTATATTTATCTTTGTGCCCGAAATTATGTCGGGATAGGGTTATAGGGGACAAAAAGTCCCCTATTTTATTGGTAATAAATGATAACAATTCAACAAATAGAATCTTTAATTCTGGATAAGCTGGAGGCTGATGATGTGTTTGTTGTTAACCTCTCAATAAGCAGGTCAAACGCTATTTCGGTAGTTTTAGACAGTGAGAAAGGAATTCCTATCAGTTATTGTATTGATATCAGCAGGTTGATAGAACACAATCTGGATCGTGAGGCAGAAGATTTCTCTCTGGAGGTGTCGACAGCTGGATTAAGCGAGCCATTGAAACTACCCCTGCAATACAAGAAGAATATTGGCCATGAGGTTGATGTAATAACAAATGAAGATAAAAAACTTACCGGTAAACTAATTGATGCTGATGATGCCGGTTTTACTGTAGAGATAGAAGAAAAAGTTAAAATAGAAGGAAAAAAGAAAAAAGAGTTGAGAATTACATCTCAGATGTTTAAATTTGAGGATGTTAAATCTGTAAAAATTGTTGTTTCTTTCAAATAATATAAGAT
>Ga0256831_1001248_pt1 | contig 13475 bp, 10 predicted proteins | sample 132544metaG_FD_189087 | JGI IMG/M metagenome (GOLD analysis project Ga0256831, IMG submission 189087) | Hydrothermal vent microbial communities from Lau Basin, Pacific Ocean - 132-544 | ecosystem: Environmental > Aquatic > Marine > Hydrothermal vents | place: Pacific Ocean: Lau Basin | collected...
AACCATATCTGCAAGCTTTTTTACGAATTTACACAATACCTTGCAAATAAAAAAACTAACAAAAAGAGTTTATCAACTGATTATCAACAATCTAGTGTATTTTTCAGGTTTGACTAAGTATCGGTTTCTTAAGGCAAAAGACGTTTCTTCAGTTTAACAGGATTGCCAAACCTATTATTTCTGAAAATAATTTTGTCGGTATTTTCCCGGGCGTAGCACTTTCACTCTCATTCAACAGTGACGAAATGCTGATTATCGGCACATTTTTTTGATAACAGAGCTATTCCTTGTTCCTTTTGAACCGGAGACAGGAAAAACAATTGAACTCCAAAAACAGTGTAATACCAATTACACCTCAAACGAATCCGCTTCGCGGTAGGCCTTTATAAAGGCAACCTCTCCCTCTTTACCCGGTTTGCTTTTCCCATGCTCGCAACATAATACACCGTTGTAACCTTTTTCGCAGATATGTTTAAAAATGTTTTTAAAGTTGATTTCGCCGGTGCCGGGTTCTTTTCTTCCCGGATTATCGCCAAGATGAAAAGCTAAATGGATTGAGTATACCTAAATTTTGCGACTATTTTAAAAACTTACTCTGTTTTTGTTTGAGTAGAAACAGTGTCTTTTACATTATTAATATTCTTTACCAACAAGTTTTGCTTCGATATCTCGATAGCGCGCAACAGTGTTTTATCTATCTTTTTTATGATTGGAAAGAATCCCTCTTCGCCAATTATATTGCGGGCAATGTATGCTTTTAACTGCGTATTAATTATTTCTCCCGATATTTTCAACCCTTTTGTATCTTTTGCTATACCTTTTGTTTCGGCAAATTTTATAAAATCATTCAGCGCTCTTTTTTTATCGAGATACGAATCAAATTCTCCGGCAGTTTTTAGTTTAGACAGCTCGTTGCGATGCTCGTCGGCATACGAATAAGCAAAAGTATAAATCAGTCCTTTTCGGTAAATGGCAGTAAAATAGTCGGAGTTACCTGTGGTATCGATGGGAACAAAAAAGTCGGGCATAATTCCGCCACCACCATAAACAATGCGGCCTCCTTTTGTTTTATACTTTAACGAATCGACAAAGTGAATGCTGTCGGCAACCAACTGCTCCATATTTTCAAATCGCTCCTGAATGTGTTTAAAATACTCCTCGTTCCCTTTGTCGTATGAACTTTGAATACATCGTCCGCTGGGTGTATAAAACCGAGCCACCGTTAAACGCAGTGCCGATCCATCCATTAACGGAATCTGCTCTTGCACCAGTCCTTTTCCAAACGAACGCCGGCCAATTACAATTCCCCGGTCGTTGTCTTGCATGGCTCCGGCAAAAATCTCGCTTGCCGATGCCGAGAACTCATCTATTAATACAAAAACTTTTATCCCTTTCCAGCTGTTTCGCCCCGATGCATTGTAAGTTTTCCGGGGTTGATGAACCCCTTCGGTATATAAAATGGGTTCGCCTTTTTCTAAAAACTCGTCTAACATTTGCAACACTGCAACCAACGAACCACCTGTATTTTGGCGCAAATCAACAATCACCTTTTGTGCTCCCGAGCTTTTTAAAAAGGCCATTTTATCCATAAACTCGCGATAGGTGGTATTTCCAAACCGACTGATTTTTACGAAGCCTGTTTCGTCATCAATCATATATCCCACATCTACACTATAAAGAGGAATTTCGCCTCGTGTAATTTCAAACTCCAATTCGCCGGGAGATCCTTTCCGAATAATTCCCACGGTGACTTTGGTATTTTTCTTCCCCTTTAGCAAACTTAAAACGGTTGCATTGGTAACGTGTACTCCGGCAATAATCGAGTCGTTTACACGCACAATCCGGTCGCCGGGCATTAATCCAATTTTACTTGAAGGTCCACCCGAAATTACTTCGATTACACGAACGGTATCTTCCATAATTGAAAACTGTACGCCAATTCCCGAGAATTTCCCACTCATCTCCTCTTCTACTTTAACCATATTTTTTGCAGGAATATAGGTGGTGTGTGGATCTAAATTATCCAAAATTTCAGGAATTGTATTTTCAACAATAGAAGTCATGTTTACCGTATCGACATAACCACTTTGAATTAAATTTAATACAGTAGAAATTTTATTTGTTGCCTGCGGAAATGCTTGATAAGAGTATTGGCTATTTCGGTTTAAAAGATTCCCGATTAAAATTCCGGCAGCAACCGAAACAGCAACAATTAAGGGAATAATTACGACAGTTTTCTTATTCATAAAAATTAAATATCTACTTGTTCAACTTTAATTTCTGCTCTTTTCAGCAAGTTTATTCCATCTTCCAAGCGGTAGCTTTCGGTAAAAACCACTCGTTTAATTCCTGCCTGAATAATCAGTTTCGAACACTCTAAACAGGGCGACGATGTTACATAAAGTGTAGCGCCATTACTACTGTTTCCCGATTTGGCAACTTTGGTAATTGCATTTGCTTCGGCGTGCAAAACGTAAGGTTTGGTTTTATTATTTTCGTCTTCGCAAATATTCTCGAAACCCGATGGAGTTCCGTTGTATCCATCAGAAATAATCATTTGGTCTTTCACTAAAAGTGCGCCAACCTGCCTACGTTTGCAATACGAGTTTTGTGCCCATGTGTCGGCCATTTGCAAATAGCGGCGGTCGAGTAGTTGTTGTTTATTCTTCTCCGACATAACTAAAAATTTAATTAAACAGGTACTCTTTTCTTTGAAATGATTACAAATGTAGTATTGAATTGTTCAATATGAATAAAAGAGAACACTTTGCACAGTTTTTTAACAAACTATAACATTGGTTTATTAGAAACAAAAAGTGCTGCAAAATGCAGCACCTAATTATAATCGAATCGAATAAATTTTAATTTATATTTTGGTTATTCTTTTATTAACAACCAAACATCGGAATATTTTGGGTATGCCTGACGCAATTTTGATACGCGACTCCGTGCTTCGGTTTCGTCTTTAAACGAGTCGACACAAACCCGGTAATAACCTGTTTCGCTATGCAAAATAATTGGAGTAAAGCCTTCGTTAAGTAATGTTTCGCGATAGTTCTTTGCGTTATCTAACTGGCCAAACGAACCAATAATTACAAAATAGGTGTTGTTCTCGTTGCTGGTCCTGTCTTCCTGTTGAGTAAAAGTAACCTGCTCTTTTCGCATGGCTATTGGTTTTTCTTCAGGAACTTTTTCTACATTCTTTGTTTCGGTTTCAGCTCCCGGAGCAGGCACCGAAAATACTTTTGTTTCGGTAGTGGGGTCGGCAGTATATTTCGACTGGGCAGGTTGCTTTGTGGTTTTACAAGAAGCAAAAGCAAAAACAACAATTACGGATAAAAAAACTATTCTTTTCATGGTAAAACTTTTTTTCAATTTATAACAGAACAAAAGTACACAAATTGGTACGGTTGAACTGCCTTTTTAAACGCGAGTTTTACACAAGTTGTTGTTTGCAACTTGCTCTTTTTTTATTGTTGCAAATAGAATAGACTCAAAGTACATAGCTTTTCGGGCTACCGAAAGTTGCTAATAATTTGCTCAAGAAAACGAATAAATTCGGGGGTGTTCAATTTAGAATTGAGCATAACAAAGTGAGGACTAATCATATTTTTTTTGTTATAAATAACCGTTTCGAAGTTGCTTTGCCTGAATACTTTTCCGCCGAACTCTTCGACCATAAGCTGGCCGGGCGCGGTGTCCCACTCCGAACACGGACCGGCTTTTAAATACATGTCGGCATTCCCAAGAATAATATCGATTTGTTTTAACGAACTTCCCCGATGAATAATTTCAACCGGATAGCTTTTTTTTATCTCATCAATTATTTGTGCTTCAAGTGGTTTAAAGAACGAACGACTGGTTACAATTCGTATTTTTTCGCTTTCTCCAACTCGCTTGTTTACTTTTAAAAATTCTCCGTCAGCATTAAACCGGAAGATTCCATTATCTTTTTTACAATACCAGCCATGTTTATTTAGTGGGTGATAAATCCAGCCCTCAACCGGGCTCGAACCGCTAATACGTGCGAGATTAATGCAAAACTCGCCGTTTCGGTGAATAAACTCTTTTGTTCCATCTAAGGGGTCAATCAGGAAAAACTGAGGCCAATTTTTTCGCTCTTCATACTCCGGGATTTTATTCTCCTCGTCAATAATATTAATTTCGGGGAATAACTTCTTTAAACCGCTGTTAAGAATTGCACTCGACACTTTATCGGCAATGGTAACCGGTGTATTATCCGATTTTAATTTTGCTTTAAAATCGTTACTGCTGTATACTTCCAAAATAGCATCGCCAGCAGCTTAAAAACAGATATTTGTTTATCCTCCATGAAAAAAAATTGATAGTTCAAAATTACGTATTACTTTTCACCACATCTGCACAATTCATCAAAAACCCGACAATTTAAGTTTTTCTTCACAAAACAACCAATACATACTACACCCTAAAATCGGCAAAAAAAGTGGTTCTTCCATATTCGATATAAAAAATCCAATCGGGGTTGCCCTAATCCGCAAATGATTTGATTAAGAAAATAAATAACTTGCGGATATAAAGTGCATACAAATATGAATCTGATTCAGAAGAATTAGCACTTTTAGTTTATCTTTACCCAACATTAAAAACAGTTACAATGCGGTTGTCTTTTCTTTTTGGACTACTTCTTATTTCCACGTTTGGTTTTTCGCAAAAAATGTGGGACGGATACAAATATTTAATGAGTCCGGTACGAAATTACGTGGTTTATAAAACCTTATCGAAAATAGATATCGACGGGAAAGCCGACGAAACTTCGTGGCAAAAAGCCAAATGGTCGGAATATTTTCAAGACATTGAGGGTGATTTAAAACCGGCACCTACATATAAAACACGTTTCAAGATGCTCTGGGACAGCTACTATTTATACATTTATGCTGAATTGGAAGAGCCCCATATATGGACCTATTATAACACTCACGACCAGATTGTTTTTCAGGAAAATGATTTTGAAATTTTTATCGACCCCACACGCGATACGCACAACTATTTTGAATTTGAATTAAATGCACAAAATACGTTGTTCGACCTGTTCATTCCAAAACCTTACAGAAATGGAGGAAGAGCAGTTGAAGACTGGAATATAAAAGGATTTAAAAGTGCTGTTTTTATCGATGGTACGCTAAACAATCCCGACGATATTGACAAAAAGTGGTGCGTTGAAGTTGCCATTCCGTTTAAATCGTTAACCGACTATAAAGAGTATGTAATGCCAAAAAACCAAAGCTATTGGAAAATTAATTTCTCACGGGTTCAATGGTATACCGAAGTTGCCTACGGGCGATATTTCAGAAAAAAAGATAAGCAAACCCGAAAACCCGTTGCAGCAAACAACTGGGTATGGAGTGCGCAGGGCATTGTTAACATGCACTACCCCGAGCGTTGGGGGCTGGTTCAATTTTCGTCGAATAAGGTTGGAGAAAGTCCGGTTAATTTTCTATTGCCCAACGAAGAAAAGTTTGCCAAATACCTTTGGTTTATCTACTACAAACAGCAAGCATACAGAAAAAAAACAGGCAATTACGCTCAAACACTTTCCGCGTTAAATATACACCAGTCAACAAAAACAGAATGGGGTGCGTATATTTTGTACAACATGAATGTAAATGGTCATATTTTTACAGCTACATTAAAAACTGAACGGGGGTTAAAACTATCGGTAAATCAGGATGGCCTTTTTGAGGTCGTTGAAAAATAGATAAAATGAACAAACGTGAATTTATTAAATCTTCGGTGTTGGCCGGAATGGGGTTAACAGTAATGGGGAGTGCCACTGCCGGCGAAAAAAGGAAAAAGAAAAAACACGCCGGCCCAAAACATTGGGCATGGGAAAGTCCGAATAAAAAAGAGAGCGATGCCGATTTGCATTCGAAATATAAAAGCTATTCCGATGCCGGAATAAAAGGGATGTTTTTCGAGGAAGATAGCGAACGCCACTTCCGAATAGCAAAAAAAGAGGGGCTGGAAACACACCGCTGGATATGGACAATGAACCGCGGCGAGGAAGCGCTTTTAAAAAATCATCCCGACTTTTATGCCGTAAACAGAAACGGAGACTCTTGTTCCGACAAACCCCCGTATGTAAACTACTATCGCTGGCTCTGCCCCTCGAAACCAGCCGTTTTAGATTATCTGAAAAACGAGGTTAATTCGATTTTGAAAAAAGATTATGTCGATGGAATTCATCTCGATTATATTCGATATTCCGATGTAATTTTACCCGTTACTTTATGGGGAAATTATGGTATTGAACAAAATAGCGAATTACCCGAATACGATTTTTGCTACTGCGAAACCTGCCGGGCAAAATACAAAGAGAAAACCGGTGTCGACCCGCTTGAAATGGAATTCCCCGACCAAATTCCATCGTGGCGAACGTTCCGTTACAACCAAATAAACAACGTTGTAAACTCGCTTGCCGAAGTAGCACATAATTATAAAAAGCCGGTAACTGCTGCTGTTTTTCCAACACCCGAAATTGCCCGCCGTATTGTACGGCAAGACTGGACAAACTGGAACATCGACGGGGTGTGCCCAATGATTTATCACGGGTTTTACAACGAGCAGGTAAATTGGATTGGCGATGCTGTAAAAGAGGGAATTCACTTTTTAAACGACCGTTTCCCACTTTATGCCGGGCTGTTTATCCCCAACTTTAAATCGCCCGGGGAGCTGGAAAAGGGAATAAAACTGGCACTTGAAAATGGAGCTTCGGGAATCTCGCTGTTTGGAAAAATTGATGATGGTGTTTTGCAAACGTTAAAAAAGTTTTCGGTGAAATAGATGTTTCTGGTTTGAACACGTTTTTTAAATTACCTCCGATAAAAAAAATAGTTTTTTATCGGAGGATAGTTTACTTGTAATTCAAATTAGCAGGTAAAAATTTCTCGATAAAACTAACCGGTTTCCCTTTTCGACGGGCATAATCTTCAACTTGGTCTTTCCCTATTTTTTCAACACCAAAATAACGCGATTCGGGGTGAACAAAGTACTGCCCCGAAACCGAAGCATTTGGATACATTGCAAAATGTTCGGTTAATGTTATTCCTATTTCGGGGGCATTTAACAGGTCGAAAACAGCTTGTTTCTCCGAATGTTCGGGACAGGCCGGATAACCCAGTGCAGGCCTTATTCCCTGATATTTAACTTTTAGCATCTGTTCGAGCGAGAGATTCTCATCGGGAACATATCCCCAAAAGTTTTTACGAACCTCAAAATGGAGTAACTCGGCAAAAGCTTCGCTTAGCCTATCGGCAAGCGACTCTAACAAAATTGCTTTATAGTCGTTGTGTTCTGCCCTGAACTTCTCTTTCCACTCCTCAATTCCAATTCCGGCTGTTACGGCAAAAGCTCCGCAATAGTCGCTCCTCCCCGACTCTTTTGGTGCCACAAAATCGGACAGGCAATAATTGGCCGAGTCATCTTTTTTCTTCTCCTGCTGCCTGATATGATAAAACCGGCCAATCTCTTCTTCTCGCAAATCGGAATTGTATAATACAATGTCGTCGCCATCGGAATTTGCAGGCCAAATACCAAAAACGCCATTTGCCTGCACCATCTTTTTCTCAATTATCTCGTCTAAAAACTCATTCGCTTCCTTAAAAAGTTTCCGTGCTTCTTCGCCCTGCCTCTCATCGGCAAGAATTTGCGGATAATGTCCGCGCAATCCCCAGGTAATAAACAAGAAAGTCCAATCTATATAGTTTCGAATCTCCTCGAGCGGAAAATCGATAAACCGTTTCACCCCTGTAAAATTTGGTTTATAAACCGGTGACTTTTCCCAATCGATTTTAAATTTATTTTGCCGTGCCTGCTCTAACGTTAAATACGCTTTTGGCTTGCGTTTACCCTGAAACTTGCGTATTTCGGAATAATCTTTTTTTACCGAATCGATAAATTCATTATCGTTTGCAATAAGATTTGCCACCACATTTACCGCCAACGACGCATCTTTTACGTGCATAACAGTATTCGAATAAACCGGTTCAACTTTTACGGCAGTATGAATTTTTGATGTGGTTGCCCCACCAATTAATATTGGTATATTGAGTTTTCGGCGCTCCATCTCTTTGGCAATGTCAACCATCATTTCGAGCGACGGAGTAATTAACCCGCTAAGTCCAATAACATCAACTTTCTCTTTAATTGCCGTATCGATAATTTTTTCGGTAGGAACCATTACCCCCAAATCGATAATTTCGTAGTTGTTACAACTCAATACTACGCCAACAATGTTTTTCCCAATGTCGTGTACATCGCCTTTTACCGTTGCCAGCAAAACCTTTTTTTGCTCCGACGATGTATTGTATTTTGCTTTGTCGGCTTCGATATACGGCAGTAGAATAGCCACTGCTTTTTTCATTACCCTGGCCGATTTTATTACCTGTGGCAAGAACATTTTCCCCGCACCAAACAGCTCTCCCACCACATTCATACCGGCCATTAACGGGCCCTCGATAATATTCAATGTTGGCTGATATTTTTTGATGGCCTCTGCCATATCTTCATCAACATATTCGGGAAATCCTTTTACAAGTGCATGTTCAATTCGTTTCTCAAGCGGAAGTTCGCGCCATGCATCTTTTTTCGTCTCCTCCATTCCCAAAGAGGTAATGTTCTCGGCAAAATCGAGTAATCGCTCTGTTGCATCGTTACGGCGATTTAAAACGAGGTCTTCAACTTTTTCGAGCAAATCTTTTGGAATTTCATCGTAAATCTGCAACATCCCGGGATTTACAATTCCCATATCGAGGCCGGCATTTATTGCATGAAAAAGAAATACCGAGTGCATTGCTTCGCGCACAACATTATTCCCTCGAAACGAGAACGATACATTACTGATTCCCCCGCTTGTTTTTGCGTGCGGCAAATTCTCTTTTATCCATTTTACCGAATTAATAAAATCGACTGCATAATTGTTGTGCTCCTCTATTCCTGTCCCAATTGTTAACACGTTCGGGTCGAAAATAATATCCTGCGGAGGAAAATTTACCTGCCCGGTTAAGATTTTATACGCCCGGCTGCAAATCTCTTTTCGTCGTTCGAAACTGTCGGCCTGTCCTTTTTCGTCGAAAGCCATAACAACCACCGCTGCGCCAAAACGTTTAATCTCTTTTGCACGATTAATAAAAACTTCTTCACCCTCTTTTAAACTAATCGAGTTAACAATTGCTTTTCCCTGTAAACATTTTAACCCTGCCTTAATAACCGCCCATTTCGATGAGTCAATCATTACAGGCAGTTTTGCAATGTCGGGTTCTGCCATCATCAGATTCAGAAAATGAACCATCTCTTTTTCGGCATCGAGCATAGCATCGTCGAGATTTACGTCGATAACCTGCGCCCCGTTTTCGACCTGTGCACGGGCAACCGAAAGTGCTTCCTCGTACTTCTCTTCGCGTATTAATCGTGCAAATTTTCGCGAGCCTGCAACATTACAACGCTCTCCAATATTTAGAAAATTAGTATTCTCCGTTATTGTAACAGGCTCTAGTCCGCTAAGTTTTGTATTCGAATCGGACTTACTAATTTGATGAGGACTTGCTGTTTTTGCAGCTTCGGCAAAGGCACGAATATGGGCGGGAGTAGTTCCGCAGCACCCCCCAATTATATTTACAAAACTATTGTCGAGATAATCTTTAATGTATTTCGACATTATTTCGGGAGTCTCGTCGTACTCGCCAAACTGGTTTGGCAACCCGGCATTTGGATGCGCACTGATATGAAACGGGGCTTTTTTCGACAGTTCTTTTACATAAGGGCGCAAATCTGACGCTCCAAGCGAGCAGTTTAACCCGATACTTAAAAGCTCGATATGCGAAACCGAGTTAATAAATGCTTCGAGTGTTTGCCCCGATAAAGTGCGGCCACTCGCATCGGTAATGGTTCCGGAAACCATTAATGGCAAATTTATTCCACGTTTCTCAAGTGCTTCTTCAATGGCATAAATAGCAGCTTTCCCATTCAATGTGTCGAAAATTGTTTCAACAATAAACAGGTCAACTCCGCCATCGATAAGGCCTTCAACTTGCTCGCGATACGCATCTTTCACTTCATCGAAAGTTACGGCCCGATAACCGGGGTCGTTAACATCGGGCGAAAGCGAGAGCGTTTTGTTTGTGGGCCCCAACGAGCCGGCAACAAAACGTGGTTTTGCACTATCTTGTGCTGTAAATTTATCGGCAACCTCTTTGGCTATTTGTGCCGAGGCCTTATTCATCTCATAAACAAACTCTTCGGTACCGTAGTCGGCCTGCGAAATGCGCGTAGCATTAAACGTGTTCGTTAATAAAATATCGGCTCCGGCTTCGAGGTATTTCGCATGAATTTCAGAAATAATTTCGGGATGAGTAATCGATAAGATATCGTTATTTCCTTTCTGGTCGTGCGGAAAATCTTTCAAGCGGCTGCCCCTGAATTTTTTTTCGGTTAATTTATATTCCTGAATTAACGAACCCATTGCCCCGTCCATTACTAATACACGGGTTTTGAGCTCTTGTTTTATATTCTTTTTTATTGTCATTTTATCTCTTTACTACAAAAACACGAAAAGTATTTTTTTCTTTATGCTTTGTATTCTATTTATTCTCACTTCAACACTCTCATTTCATAATCTCCCCGAATCCCGATTTTATCTTCGCAAATAATTAAAAGCGAAAGTATTTCCCGATATTTCTCAGAGTATTTAATTACTTTTTCAACATCGGCCGCCGATTTTACTTTATTTCCGAAAGCAGTTGCAAATGCATCGGCAAGTAACACATCTTCACAAATTACAACAACTGCATCGGCTTTCCCGTAACTTAACGACGGACCAACTGTTCCGGCCGAAGTGCAGATACCGAGTTTTTGTTTTTCTGGTGGAATAACCAAACCTATTCGTTCCGACAGAATTGAGTCGCCGGCAAAAACAGAGAGTGTTAATTCACTTTTTAAAAGAACGTAAATATCGCCACCATTCTCTACAATCAACTCCTCAACCGAAAAGTTTTTTAAAATTTCCTCTCCCACATCGCGGGCAAACAGTCCTGCCACCGCCGACATTGGACCAATTCCCGCTTTTTCAGCTGCCACCGCCATTTCAACTGCCTCGGCAGGTGCATTTTGAGTTGGTTGAAATGGCTTTAAACTCTTTTTGAAAAAAGGTTCCGATTGAGTGTACTCATCGAATTTATTGCGCAAACTTTTAATTTTTGCAAAAGCTACGTTTTCCATTTCGGGTTGAAAAGAGCCGGGATTCACACCAATCCATAAATCGGTTTCGAGATAACTAATCACGAAACCGGTAAATCTTTCGGTATTAAATTGCGTACGATATGTTCTTTCTTCGAACAACTTCATATTACACAATTAACGAAAGTCGATACGAAACAGATTTAATGGGCAGGCCGGAATACACAACTCGCAAACCACACATTTATCTTTGTCGAAATCGAGTTTCCAGGTCTCTTTATTCATGGTTAACGAACCGGCAAAACAGACGGCAGTACAATTCCCGCAATCGATACAATGTTCTGCATCGAGATGAATTGCTTTGTCTAACGACTCGCATGTAATACCGTGGTTCTGCAGGTATTCAACCCCTTTTTCAATGTTCTCCTTTTTGCCATGAAGTTCGAGCAAAAGACTCCCCTTTTTCCCGGGATAAACCTCTGCTTTCAAAATATTTATACGAATATCATAATCTTTTACAAGATGATACGTAAATGCTTTATCGCCACTTTGAGTGGGAAAATTCAGAATATATCTTTTTTTAATCATTGTCGGCCTCCGTTTCTACTAAGCTGTTTAACGATGTATTTTTCGGGAACATTTGCACCGGTTTACTAATTTCGAACTCGCCGTTTTGCAACCAGTTTTTTAATTCGCCGGCTATTTTTCGGGCTTTGGCGATGCTCGACACCGGAGCCGTTCTAATTTTTTTGCCTTTTACCTTAATTGTTCCCGACTGCAACTCGGCATAATTTACCTGCCCCAGTTTTGGCGCTCCCACAGTTCCGTAATCGAGCACTGAGGTTTCAATCTGACTATTATTTACCGATACACGTTTTGCAATATCAACATCTAAAACAGGAATGGGAATTCCAATTCCAACAAACAAACTCACCCCATATTTATCGAAATAGGCAGCGTGCAGATATTCCGACGACATCTCTTTCAGGTTTCCCATAACAGCTAGTGTTGCCGCATTGGTAACCGGAATGCCGAGCTCGTTTTTCGGGCGTGTGGTATGAAACTGTGTTCCCGGCCAAACCACAAAACCCTGTGTACCTCCCAGAAAAATGCGTGTTCCTAAACCTATTGTTCTGAATTCGGGGTCGTTTAACAGTGGACTTAATTCTCCGGAAGTGGAATAGGTTGCAATTCGTAAATTCGGAAGTAAAGTTCCCATATAGGTATGCACCATTTTTTTTGTTGTGTTTACCGCCACGTTGTAATTTTGGTACGCATTACGCGGATTAAACATGGTAAACTCGTTAATGGTATTAATATTAATTGTGGTTTTAATGTGCTTTCGCGGATAGCAATCGGTTCCTTTTGCCCACGCTTCCAATGTTACATCTTTACCGTCGATTAAATCTTGAATAACATGCGCACCCCCGTATTCAGGGTTGTCGGGGTCGCAGGCAGCTGCGCCAATATACGAATCGACAGCGGCCAACCCCTCGTAACAGGGAACGCCGTTTAACCTTATTTTTTCCATTCTGATGGGCGGATTTGCATGCCCAAAATTGATGATTGCACCCGACGAACACATGGCACCAAAAGTTGCAGTAGTTACCACATCTACTTTTTCAACAATCTCCTCGGGTGTTGCTTCGATTGCCATTTTTGCAACCTCCTCGGCAGTTAAAATAACTGCTTTGCCGGTTTTTAATTTCCGGTTAATCTCTTCGTAACTCTTTTTTATTGTCATTTTTTACTGAATTTCAAGTGCGACAGCATTTAAATTATAATTCCGTTTCCGGCCGGGTATTGGCACCTTTCACATTCGTTACTAAACGAGCCCGATGGTTGCCAGAGTTTCGTAGAGCCCGCTCTCTCCGCTCTTCTCTATAATCAAATACCTTTTTTGAAGGAATATTTGACTTGCAGCAAATTTAGTTGAAAATGCTGAAAATCAAACCTAAATCAAATACTACTTCACAAAGGCTTAACGAATCTGTTCTTTTCAATAATATTGTTTGTGTATATTCAACGAAAGTTGTAAACTTGCACTCCGAAATTCATAGTGAGAGTTAAACTCGAAATATTGAATTTGTTTGAGCCTATAGCTCAGCTTCCGTCAGCTGACGGATGACTCATAATCAGGGGTCAATAAAATATCTGGTTATTTGAAATAAAAATATTTAGTTTTAAATATTCGGGCCTATAGCTCAGTTGGTTAGAGCACCTGACTCATAATCAGGTGGTCCCTGGTTCAAGCCCAGGTGGGC
>Ga0256831_1001249_pt1 | contig 13459 bp, 11 predicted proteins | sample 132544metaG_FD_189087 | JGI IMG/M metagenome (GOLD analysis project Ga0256831, IMG submission 189087) | Hydrothermal vent microbial communities from Lau Basin, Pacific Ocean - 132-544 | ecosystem: Environmental > Aquatic > Marine > Hydrothermal vents | place: Pacific Ocean: Lau Basin | collected...
GGATAATTGCAATTATATTACATTTTTATTATATTTGTTTATAATAATATAAATGCAAAAATATGAAAATAGGTGTCCTTAAAGAAACACGTGCTAATGAAAATCGTGTTAGTGTTACCCCAAAAATAGCACAAGATTTAAAAAACAAAGGTTTTGAGGTTTTAGTCGAAAAGGATGCCGGTTTAGCTTCATCTTTTGATAATGATTCTTATGAAAAAGCCGGGGCAAAAGTAGTTGATAAAGTGGATATTTTCCATAATGCAGATATTATTGTTAAAATAAACCCTTTGACAGACCAAGAAATAGAAAAACTTAAAAAAGGGCAAACGGTTATTTCTTTAGTCTATCACCGTCTTAACCCTGATTTGGTAAAAAAAATTGCGCAAAAAGGCGCGAATCTTTTTTCGATGGATGCGATTCCACGCATATCACGTGCACAAAATATGGATGTTTTATCATCACAAAGCAATTTGGCCGGCTATAAAGCTGTAATTTTAGGTGCTGACAATATGCGTAAAATTTTTCCTTTAATGATGACAGCAGCCGGAACAATTACACCCGCAAAAGTTCTAATCTACGGTGTTGGGGTTGCCGGATTACAAGCCATTGCAACTGCTAAAAGATTAGGAGCTGTTGTAGAAGCCACGGATGTACGTCCAGAAACGAAAGAACAGGCAGAAAGTTTAGGTGCTAAATTTATATCTGTAGAGAATGAGAATGAAGACGTATCGGAAGGCGGTTATGCCAAAGAACAATCTGAAGAATTTTTGCAAAAACAAAAAGAAGCCGTTAATAAATCTTTATATAATGCTGATTTGGTCGTTACAACAGCCCTTGTACAAGGGGCTAAAGCACCGGTTCTTATAACTGAAGATCAAATTAAGAATATGAAAAGAGGCGCGGTTATTGTTGATATGGCTGTCGAAAAAGGCGGAAACGTGGCATTGAGCGAGCCAGATAAAACTGTTGAAAAATATGGGGTTAAAATTATAGGTAAAACGAATTTACCTTCTACCCTAGCCATCAATGCCAGTGAATTATATGCCAAAAATCTTTATAATTTTATCAATTACATAACTGAAAACGGTCAATTTAAATGGGATATGAATGATGAAATTATCAAAAACACTTTATTGGCGAAAGACGGTAAAATATTAGCAGATTTAAACTAAGACTTGTTAATTAATTCAACTAATTGGGTTAAAAAAGATTTCTGTGCTTCATTTATTTTTTCCATAGCTTCACCTATTGAAAACCAAGCCCCTTTATCTATTTCAGGAAAAGATTGAAGATTGCCTGATTTAGGTGGCCATTCTAATTCAAAAGTGTTACTTTTAAGGTCTGCCGGATTAAGATCTCCTTCGGTTGCCCAGGCATATACGATTTTTCCACCTTTTTGCTTTACCGGATTTAACTAAATTAGTTTATTTGTATTTAATTTTTGACCTGTTTCTTCCTCAAATTCTCTTTTAGCTGTTGCCAATAAATCTTCACCATCTTCAACCTCACCTTTGGGGATACTCCAAGCATGCCGGTCTTTATGATACCAAAAAGGGCCACCGGGATGAACCAAAAATACTTGTAACTCGTCATTTTTAAATCGATAGAGTAATATTCCGGCACTTACTTTTTTCATCTTATAAACTTCCTTTTAATTTTTTAATAAACCATTCTATGCCTAGTAAAACCAATAATATGAAGAGTAAAATTTTATAATCTATTAAATTTCCTTCCGTTGATTTATAAGATACAATGGACTTATAATTGGCGGAAAGCAGCAAGTTGTTCAGAGCTTTTTTAAAATGATTTGTCAAAATAACCTGACCATTTGTTTGTTGCGCAAGTCTTCGGAGCTTCGGCAAATTTATCCAAGTGTTAATTTGTTCCAAGTTATAAGGCAAAATTTCAAATTGACCGTTTTTTGATAAATTTGCATGCTTATCAAAAATGCGATATTGATATTTGCCTGGAGGCAAGTCGTTTAAGGTAACTTGATATTGATTGCCAGATAAAATTAATGGTAATAATAAGGTTTTTTGTTTAGATCTTAACTCTATAGAAGGCGTAAGATTTAAATCAGGGGATAAATTTTTGTCTAAAAAACGGGCATAAATTTTAATAGGACTACCCTGATAATAAATGTTTTTATGATAAATTTTTAACCGGTCATAATTCTTTTTTAAGCTCAAATATTGAATAGTTTGAAATAATAATTGATCAAACTGGTCAATCTGATGTTCAATACCGGCTTGTAAACGCCATTGCCACAGATTTTCTCCTAAAACAACAGCTTGTCTTTTTTGCGAATTGAAAGCAAATAAAGCTTGTTTACTATTAAGTCCATTAATACGGCTGTAAAAAACAATATCATAAATACCCTTTAATTTTACTTGTCCATAAAAGTCTTTAAGCGGTGGAAAATCATCAACTTTAAGAGAGGGTAATTTAAAAAGGGAGAAATCTTTATTTTTTAAAGGAAAATAATTTTCAAAACTATAGGTCGTTAATTTATTAAAAAAAAGATTTTGTCGGTTTAAAAATTGCCAATCGGTTTGCGTACCGGTAATAATCAACCATGGCATCTCTTTCTTATTTATAATTTCGAAAACCGGCTTGAATTCTGTATTTGGCTGATAGAGAATAACACTTTCATATTTCCGGATATTTGCCGGTAACTTTAGCGGTGTTGTTAAGTCTATTTTTAAATTTTTATGGGTTTCTAAACTTCTTTTTATAGCCCCTAAATCAGGATGTATAATATCTGACACCAACAAGATATTGTGTTTATTGTCTATTACTTTAACTTTAAAATATTGATGATTGTTTAAGATATTTTTTTCACCTGTAAAGGGTGACAATGAAACAACGTATAAATGGGTTCCTAATTTTCCGGCAGGCAAATAAAAGTTTAATTTTATAGCTTTTTTTTGAGGTGTAAATTGTAGTTTTTTTTGGAAAAGTATTTTTTTATTTTCCCGTACATAAAAATTTACGGTTTTTGCTTGGTTTAAATTTGCAGCTAAAAACACTTCAACCGGAAATTTATTGTCTTTAAAAGCGTAAGGATTGGTGTTAATTAAATCGACATGTATGTCTTGAGGAGGGATAGTATCACTAAAAATAACCGGGAAGATATGGATTTTCTTGGAGCTAAAATTAATTGAATTATAATCTTTTCCAAAATTTTGCTGACCATCTGATAACAAAAGAACCGGTGTAGTTCTATCGGATTTACTTAAAAAAAGTATTTTGTCAATTGCTTGTGCGATATTAGTTTGCTTGTCTTTAAATTGGAGGGTGTCCAGAAGATGTGTTTGCTTGCCAAATTTAAAATAATGAATTTTAAATTTCTTATTTAGCCGGTTATTCTGTTTAAGAATCTGGATTAATTGTCTAATGCTGTCAGTATGCTTGGCGTATTTTATAGATAATGAATTATCTGCCAACACATAAAGATCCGGTTTAGTAATAATCTCTTTTTTATGGCTAATTTTTGGGTTGAGCAATAACAAAAAAATTAAGGCATATACTAAAAAACGAATGATAAAAAGCAGAAGTGCTTTTCGTTTATATAAATATTGAAAAGCACTTAATAATAAAGCCGCTAATATGGCTAAAATATAATACATATGATGGAAAAAATTAAATGGTCATACCCCCATCAACTGTCAAAACTTGTCCGGTAATATAACTTGATAAATCCGAGGCTAAAAATAAGCAAGCATTGGCCACATCTTCCGGTTTTCCGGTGCGTTTTAAAGGTATTTTAGCCAACCATTCATTAATGACTTTTTCGGGCAACTCTTTGGTCATTTCGGTTTCTATAAAACCCGGTGCAATGGCATTGCAACGAATATTACGACTGCCCAATTCTTTGGCTATTGATTTGGTAAAGCCAATAATACCTGCTTTGGAAGCAGCATAGTTAGACTGTCCGGCGTTACCGCCTGTCCCAACGACAGAGCTCATATTTATAATGGAGCCTTTGCGGGCTTTCATCATGGGACGCACAACGGCTTTGGTCCAATTAAAAACAGATTTTAGATTGACATTCATGATATCATCCCAATCTTTTTCACTCATGCGCATTAATAAGTTATCGCGGGTAATTCCTGCATTGTTAATCAAAGCATCAATCGAGCCAAAATCTTTGACAATTTCACTGGCAGTGTTTTGGGCAGCTTCAAAATCTGAGGCGTCAGATACATAGCCTTTGGCCTTTACACCAAATTCTCTTAATTCTTTTTCCAAACTGGTAAAATTATCGTCAATTTTTCTTCCGGTGAAAGCTACATTTGCACCATATTCGGCAAAAAATAAAGCAATTACACGACCAATACCACGCGCTGCCCCGGTAATTACTACATTCATATCTTTTAATCTATCCATAGTCCAATAGTTTTTTTCAAAAATACACTTTTTTGATTAAAAATTTATATTTCATTAATTGTAAACAATATCAATATAATCTAATAACTTCACCTCAATTTCATCATTTTCAATAATAATTAAATCACCATCTATTTCCAATAAGTTATAATTATTTTCTAAATTGACTTTTAAATGATCAATTTTAGTATAAAAATTCTGAAAATTAAATATTCTGAAAGGTGTAAAAATAAAAAACCGTTTTGATGAGAACAACAAAAAAGGCGTAGTCAATAAAATTACCGGTGCAATTAATATGGCGGAAATAAGGTATTTATAAGGTCCCTTTTTTAATAACCCAACCCGCAGCATTTCGGCCAAATGAATATGTAAAGCGTCAAACATATTACCGGCCGAGAACAAAAAAATATAATTATTTAACTTATAAACAGGCTGTTTTTTGGTTTTTAATACTTGTCCCGAATTTATTTTTTTAACGATCCTGTCTATTTTAGGTAGCAAATGCTTTTTGGCAATCACATTAAATGAACCTTTTGCATCAACGATAATTTTCGGTTTATGTTCGCCTGAAAAAATAATCGATTCAATAACTCGTCTGAGCAAACCATCTCCCCCACTTACTATGACATAGTCAACATCGGTCAAAGGCAATTTATAGAATTCCGCTTCGTTGACAGATATTACATCATGATTGTTGAGTTGTAATTGCGTATTAATAGCAATAAATTTCATACAAATACATTTGAAATAGCTAAGATACTATTTTTATCTTTTTGTATTTTAAAAAAATGTTTTCGCTATTTTTTACCTAATTTTACAATTCTTATTCAATTAAAGCATCTTAATTAGAGATTTCAATGAAACCGATCAATATACCATCTTCTAAAAGTCTTTCTAACAGGTATTTAATTTTAAAATATTTATATTCTGATTTAAAATTAGAGAACCTAAGTACAGCCAAGGATACCCAAATTTTACAAAAAGCTTTGCAAACTTTAAAACAAGATAAGAATGTTTATGAAATAAATATTGGTCATGCCGGCACGGCTATGCGTTTTTTAACAGCTCTGCTAAGCATACAAACCGGAAAAAAATTTATTTTAGATGGCTCATCTCGCATGCGGCAACGTCCTATCAGTGTTTTAGTAGATGCTTTAAGACAACTTGGTGCCGATATTACGTATTTAGAAAAAGAGGGCTACCCGCCACTCTTGATTCAAGGAAAAGATTTTACAGATAATGAAGTCAGTATTACCCAAAATATCAGTAGTCAATACATCAGTGCTTTGTTGTTAATAGCCCCGGCTTTGCCCAAAGGCTTATCCATTCATTTAAAGGGACAACAAGTCTCAAAACCCTATGTCCAGATGACTCTGCAAATTCTAAGTCGACTAGGTGTCCAGAATAACCAAAACAAAAACAAGATAAATGTATTCCCTACCCCTAAACTAACAAGCACAACTATTAAAATAGAAGGCGATTGGTCTTCTGCTTCTTATTTTTATGGGGCTGCCGCCGTTTTGAAGCAAACTTTATTGTTGCAAAATTTTAAGCACGTTTCCTTACAAGGTGACCGGTTCATACATCAGTATTTTGAAAAATTTGGCATTAAAACCGATTTTATATCAAATAAACAAATTCTTTTAACACCGCGTCCGGATTTTAAAAAACCTGATTTTCTAAAATTTGACTTAATTGATACCCCTGATTTAGCGCAAACATTAGCAGTTACTTGCTTAGCTTTAGGCATAAAATGTAAACTAACAGGACTACAGACCTTAAAAATAAAAGAAACCGACCGTTTATTGGCCCTTAAAAATGAGATGATAAAACTGGGAGCCAAAGTCAAAATTAATGATAGTGAGTTAGAAATATTAAATCCGGTTATCACACATACCGATACGATCATAAAAACCTATGATGACCACCGTATGGCTATGAGTTTTGCTATTTTACAAATATTATATCCGGCAATAACTATTGAACATCCGGATGTTGTAGTGAAATCATTTCCTGATTTTTGGGAAAAATTCAAATTTTAAGCTTTTTAGTTATAAGTCAATATTGAATTTCTCTTTTAAATAAATCAAGTCAGGATATTTTTCAAGCATTTTTCGAAATTTATCCTTTTTGGTGTAAACAAATTCTTTTTTCTTTTCTTCTTTGACCTCAATAACAAAGTCTATATCATAATTTTGCAAATTTTGCCGCAAAAATTTCAGAACTTTTTCTTTGTTACGTTCCAGTTCTTTTTTTAAGGCTTCACTTGGTAAGGTCAAGTGAATATAAGGCATTTGCACACGAGGCTCCCTGTCTATTGTTAATATTGACAGTAAATTACGTTCATTATTGAGGCGTAATTTTTTTAAATATGCTTGCCAATATTTTTCAAAATCTGATTGTGAAAAGGAATTTTTCGGCAAATTTTGCCCGGCCATTTCACGATTGATTCGTTCTAATTCGGCTTTTTTTTCACGTAAAGCCTTTAAGGATAATCCGGCTACACCAGGCTTCTTTTCAGATTTAATCCGGTCTATTTTTGCTTTTTTAGCGACCTTTGAAATTGAAGCCGGCTGTTCTTTATTTGGCTTATTTAAGTTTTTATCCGGTTGCTTAAAGCTTTCTACTACTTTGACACTTTGTCTAAAAAAACTGGCCGGAATTATTTCAATTTTTTTTTTTGCTTCATCTAAATTTAGTGAAGCTAATTTCATCAACATCAATTCAACCAGTAAATGAGGTTGCTTACTCTGTTTATAGGCAATATCAGTTTGTGTAATCAAATCAAGTGCACGCATCAAAAATGGCATACTTACCGCTTGTGATTGTTTTAAATATTGGTCTTTTATATTATCACTAACTTCGAGTAATGTCAGCGTTTTGGGGTCTTTGGCAACTAATAAATCTCTAAAATGACCAGCCAAACCGGCTAAAAATTGATGCGCATCAAAACCTTTATATAACAATTCGTTAAAAAAGTTTAAAACGGCAGGGATATCATTGCGCAAAAATAAATCGACCATTTTAAAATAAACATCATAATCTAAAATGCTCATACTTTCCGATACGATTTTCCGGGTAATTTTGCCGTTAGCATAACTAACCACTTTGTCAAATAAAGAAAGGGCATCTCGCAACGCGCCATCTGCTTTTTGTGCTATTAAAAACAGTGCATCATCTTCAGCCTCCAAACCTTCTTGCTCTACTATTTTTTTTAGATGTTCTTTTATATCATAGGCACTAATGCGTTTAAAATCATAAATTTGACAACGTGATAAAATAGTCGGTATAATTTTATGTTTTTCTGTGGTTGCCAAAATAAACACAGCATGAGCCGGTGGTTCTTCCAAGGTTTTTAAGAAAGCATTAAATGCTTGAGTTGATAACATATGAACTTCATCAATAATATAAACCTTGTATTTACCAATTTGCGGCGGAATACGCACTTGCTCAATTAAATGACGAATATCATCCACCGAATTGTTTGAAGCCGCATCTAATTCAAAAATATTAAAAGCAAAATCTTCATCAGCCATTAAACCTTCGGCTTTATTAATTTCTTTGGCCAAAATACGTGCACAAGTGGTTTTTCCGACACCACGCGGGCCGGTAAACAATAAAGCTTGTGCCAAATGATCTTTGGCTATCGCATTTTTTAAAGTATTTGTAACTGCTTGTTGTCCAACGACATCTTCAAACGTTTGTGGACGATACTTTAAGGCGGAAACAATGTAGTTCATAAAATAATCTTGTATTAACAAAAGTAATCATTTTTTAGGTTAAAAAAAACCGTAAAAATGAATCTTTTAAGGATACGCTATGTGTAGGAAATATTTTAGAATTCAATTGTCCATAAAAAGTTAAAACCTATTAATTTCCATTATTTTGATAAAATTTGAATATCTTTGCTTAATAAAAAATTAAAATATGAAAGCAAAAGTAGCCATAACCACTAATAAAAATGGGGATAAAATAGCAGAACACGCCGGACATGGCGTTTATTTCAAAATATATGAAATTGATGAAAAGGAAGGTGTTACCGGGGCCAAAGTCATTAAGGTAAATAAAGAACACACCTTACATAATTTGCTCCACAACCCTGAAACCAATCCGCAAGACCATGAGGTTTTAACCAGTCAAATTTTACTGACAGGCGGTATAGGTATGGGTGGTATCAACAAATTGGCCCGTATGGGTGTTAGAGCTTATATTGTGGAAGAAAAAAATCCAGATGAAGCGGTTGAAAAACTAATAGCCGGTACTTTAAAAGCCGTTGACCCCAGTACGGTTCAACATCATAATCATCATCATGACCATGGTAATGGAGGGCATAATTGTAACGGACATCATGAGCACTGATAAAAAATAAACAAACGGCAAGAAAATATCTTGTCGTTTGTTTTAAAAAAATGGTTTTATCTAAATTGCTTAGCTACAATTTCAGCTTTTTTACTTTGACTATAGTCATAAAAACCTTCGCCTGATTTAACACCGTATTTACCGGCTTCAACCATTTTGACCAGTAAGGGATTCGGCGCATATTTTGGATTTTTAAATCCGTCATACATCACATTCAAAATAGCCAAACAAACATCTAAACCAATAAAATCAGCTAATTGTAGGGGGCCCATAGGATGTCCCATGCCTAATTTCATCACGGTATCTATTTCTTTTACACCTGCTACGCCTGTGTAGAGCGTTTCAATAGCTTCATTTATCATGGGCATTAAAATACGATTAGCAACAAATCCCGGATAATCATTTACTTCAACCGGCACTTTACCCAATTGTCTGGCCAAGGATTCAATTTGATGATATGTCTCGTCAGAAGTTGAATAACCGCGAATAACTTCGACCAATTTCATAATGGGCACAGGGTTCATAAAATGCATCCCGATTACTTTATCAGGACGGTTTGTAACCGAAGCTATTGTGGTTATAGAAATAGATGAGGTATTAGAGGCTAAAATCACATCTTGGGGAGTGAGTTCGCTTAAATCTTTAAAAATTTTTAATTTTAAATCGATGTTTTCTGTGGCTGCTTCCACCACCAAATCAACATCTTTGACACCTTCTGACAAACTCTCAAAAATTTGAATATTTTGTAGTGTTTTCTCTTTGGTTTGCTCATCAATTTTGTCTTTGGCAAGCAAACGCATTAAATTTTTGGTGATTGTGTCAATGGCTCTATCTAAAGCAGATTTTGACACATCGATTAAATGCACTTCAAAACCCGATTGAGCAAAAACATGAGCAATACCATTGCCCATAGTACCAGCACCTATTACGGCTATTTTTTTCATATTATAAATATTTTATTGATTTACAATTATTTTACAAACAAAAACAAATTTAATATTTTTTGGTCATTTTTCCTATGAATTTATGTAATTTCGACCCAAAAGAAATAGACAATGACAGATACACCCAGACACCAAGGATTAAGAAATAAATTAGTGGCGGAGTTGAAAAAAAAAGGTATAACCAACCCAAAAGTTTTATCAGCTATTGCAAGTGTTCCGCGGCATTTATTACTTGAATCAGCATTTGAACCACATGCATATCAAGACAAAGCTTTTCCAATTGCAGCCGGACAAACCATATCGCAACCTTATACCGTGGCTTTTCAAACGGATTTATTAGCAGTTGAAAAAGGCGATAAAATATTAGAAATTGGCACCGGATCCGGTTATCAAGCTGCTATTTTATACCATTTAGGTGCTAAAGTCTATACTATTGAACGTATTAAAGAACTATATTTAAAAGCGAAAAAAAATTTAGAAAAAATTAATGTCCGACTAAAATATATGGGATATGGCGATGGCTATAAAGGCTTACCGCTGTATGCCCCATTTGACAAAATTATTGTAACCGCAGCAGCACCCTACGTGCCGGAGAGCCTAATAGATCAACTTAATCCGGGAGGACGAATGGTTATTCCCGTAGGTCAAGGGTCTCAAGAAATGAAATTAATAGAAAAAACTAGTTCGGGCGAAATTATAGAAACAACACATGGCATGTTTAAATTTGTGCCAATGCTTAAAAATAAGGCTTAAATCGTAGCATTCTCTTTCCTTAAATGAAAAAGCCGCTTTGGAAGCGGCTTTTTTTTGTTGAAGAAATTTATTTTATTTTTGACGTTTGGCTTCTTCTTCTTTCTTTGCCAAATCGTACATAATAGGTGTGGCAATAAATAATGAGGAATAGGTACCGACTATAACCCCTATAATTAAGGCAAATACGAAGCCTCGAATACTTTCACCGCCAAAAATAAAGATAGCAATCAAAGTTAATAAAGTTGTAAGTGAGGTATTTAAGGTACGTGACAGGGTACTATCTAAAGCCTCATTAATTTTTTTAGCTAAAGGCCAGCGCGGGTGCTCTTTCATAAATTCACGAATACGGTCAAAAATAACCACGGTATCGTTTAACGAATAACCAATAACCGTCAAGATTGCTGCAATAAAGGCTTGATCGATTTCCATATTGAATGGGGCAAATCGCCACATCAAAGAGAAAATACCCAACACCACCAAAACATCGTGGAAGACGGCAATGACCGCACCGGCACTAAATTGCCATTTTTTAAATCTGAATAAAATATATAAGAAAACGACGAACAAGGAACCTAACACTGCATAAACCGAACCTTTTTTAATATCATCGGCAATAGTAGGCCCAACTTTAATAGATTGCATTCGACCTATTTTCTTATTATCAGCGCTGCTTATAAAATCTTGATAAGTATAATTTTTAGGGAAATATGATTTTAATCCTTCAAATAAGCGCTTTTGAACTTCGTTATCAATTTGCTCACCTTCTTGATCAATTAAAAACTTGGTCGTTATTTTTAATTGATTATCTCCACCATATTTTTTTACATCCGGCATAAATTTATGTCCACTTTTATCCACAAATTTATCGGCTAAGGCATTTCTTATCTCTTCAGCATTTACATTTTTATCAAATGCAACGATGTAAGTTCTTCCGCCGACAAAATCAACCCCGGGATTTAATCCATTGGTGAAAATAGAAATTAATCCGATACCAATAATTATACTTGAAATGGTATAAGCTATTTTACGTTTTCCTAAGAAATCGAAACGGACATTTGCAAATAAGTTTTTAGACAGTTTAGTATCAAATGTTAAATTTTTACCTTTTGATAAATACCAATCAATCAACAAACGCGTAATAAAAATAGCCGTAAATAATGATGTACCGATACCAATTAATAAAGTAGTTGCAAAACCTTTAATAGGACCTGTACCGAATATCAACAAAATTAAACCGGTTAAGGCTGTGGTAATATTTGCATCAATAATAGAGGATAAAGCATTACTAAATCCATCGTCAACAGCATCGCGCAACGATTTACCGCGACGCATTTCTTCGCGAATTCGTTCAAAGATCAACACGTTGGCATCGACTGCCATACCTATTGTTAAAACGATACCGGCCAGCCCGGGTAAAGTCAAAACAGCATTTAAACTGGCTAAGATTCCAAAAATAAATAATATATTGAAAAGCAAGGCAATGTCGGCAAATAAACCAGCCTTACCATAATAACCAAACATCCAGATAAAAATCAAGATAAAGGCAAAAATAAAGGAAATTTTACCACCTTCAATAGCTTTGTGTCCTAATGATGGACCCACTATTTCTGATTGAACGATGTCTGCTTTGGCAGGTAATTTACCGGCGCGCAAAACGTTAGCCAAATCTTTTGCTTCCGCTAATGAAAAGTTCCCGGTAATTTCTGAACGGCCACCGGTAATAGGTCCACTGGTTACACCCGGAGCTGAATATACCGTATTGTCTAAAACAATAGCAATGCCCGTTTTGTCATTAAAGGCTTGGGTGGTCATTTCTTTCCACTTTTTGGCACCCGCACCATTCATTTGCATGGTTACAGCCGGATTGCCAAATTGGTCGTAAGACGATTGGGCATCAACAATTACATCACCACTGATTGGTGGGACATTTTCACGATTTCCTTTTATGGCATATAAATAAACAACATCGCTGTTTTTTGCAGGTTTACCCCACAAAAATTTGACATCTTTAAGTTGAGCCGGTAACATTTTTTTGGCTTCAGGACTGGTTAACATTTTCATAACTTTATCCTTATCCTTAATTTTAACTAAGCCAATGCGCGAAAAATTACCGGGCTGCATATATTTAAAAAGAGATTCTTTAGCTTTTTCATCTACCAATAAGCTATCAGCATCTTTGGCCGTAGAATCTTTTTGAGTGGCTGATTGTTGGGCATAGTATGCATCAAGCTGTTGCAAGTAAGGCATCACATCTTCCGCATTATAAGCATGCCAAAACTCTAATTGGGCTGTACTTTGTAATAATTTTTTAACGCGTTCGATATCTTTGGCACCCGCTAATTCGACCAAAATACGTCCGGATTTGCCCAAGCGTTGAATATTGGGTTGTGTTACCCCAAATTTATCTATACGCTTACGTAATACTTCAAATGCACTGACCATGGCATCATCCACTTTTTTGCGGATGATTTTCTTAACTTCACTGTCAGGCATGTTAAATTTAATTTCATCTGATAAATTGCGGTTACCGAAAATTTCAGGGGAACTTAATTTTACCGGATGGTCCGATTGACTATTTATTTTGTCAAATGCTTCAAAAAATAAATCCAAATATGGTTTATCGCTGTTTTTTTGCATTTTGCTGGCTTCTTCCAAAGCCTTATTAAAAGTGACATTTTTAGTATTATTGGCCAAGTTTTTCAAAATGTCTTTGACTGATACTTGCAAAATCACGTTAATTCCACCACGTAAGTCAAGACCCAGATTCATCTCGCGGTTTTTAATGTCATTGTAGGTAAAATCTGATCCTAAAATGCTAAAAACAGGCTTTTGGTTTAATGAATCTAAATAATGTTTTTCTTTTTGGTAATCGCCTTTGGCATATTCCTTGGCTTCTTTTCTGATTTGGTTACTTTTAAATGTAAATGATAAAGTATAAATACTTATCAATCCTAAAATAGTAGCAAATACTATTACGAGTCCTTTATTTCGCATTCTCTTCTGTTTTTTTCAGT
>Ga0256831_1001250_pt1 | contig 13453 bp, 9 predicted proteins | sample 132544metaG_FD_189087 | JGI IMG/M metagenome (GOLD analysis project Ga0256831, IMG submission 189087) | Hydrothermal vent microbial communities from Lau Basin, Pacific Ocean - 132-544 | ecosystem: Environmental > Aquatic > Marine > Hydrothermal vents | place: Pacific Ocean: Lau Basin | collected...
TCTTAGGATAAGAAATTTTAATAAGGTGCAATTTTGGCGGCATTATTTTTCTTCTGATTAACTGATTTCAAGTGACATCTAGTCATTCTACGCAACACTTGAAAATCAGTTAACCAAGAGGAAAAAACAGTCAAAAATCACACTTCATTGACATTTTTTCCTTAAACTATAGCTCTTCAGATAATTAATTTCCAAATATCAAGAAATCCAAGCTTTAGCCTGTACGAACCCCGCAAGTTAAAGCTTAGATTCCTGTTAAAATTTAATCTGCGAGCAACTATAGCTTGATTTTCATTCAATAATTAGCTATACCCAATTAGTAATAGAAAATGTGTAACTGATATACCATTCGTAAATCTATACTTGGACACATTATTAGAACATGGGTATAGTTGAAGGTATCTCGAAAGAACAGTCTTTAGATGGTTTGAAGGAACAGTCCTGAAATAAAATGCTGGTTTAGCCTGACTCTTTTCTGCCTGAAGCGTAACCGTCACTCATTGCATACCAACAGCTATGCTCCTTGCATCGGATACCATTCAGCTGAAAAACAGCTTGGTAGAAAAACAATATTTTATTTCGAGATTACTCCTAAGCCCATTAGACAGTACTTTTAATAATAATTGACGTGAACCAACTCTACAAGGTTAAAGTTAGGTAAAATGACGACTAAATCATCCTTATTTCCTAGCTCATCTCAGATGAGTTATTCTTTTGGACTCGCGAGTGAAAGGGGTATAGAGATAGATCAAGGCTATGATCCTGTTTCTGCTTGGCGTGCATTGTCTCACCATGTTGTGCGTTATCCTCGTGATTTACGCGCTCATGCGCAACGCATATTGCTAGGACACCATAATAATGATGTTTCTAGTTTTCTACCTGGCTCTTTGCAGGATTTGTTTTTGATTCTGGAAAATAACGGCTATGCGCTACGTAAGAACTTACTGGATTTATCAAAGCAACATCTAACGGAAAAAGAAGTTAGGTTTTTTACCCAATGGATAAAGCAAAATGCTAAAAGTGATAAAACACACCACTGCTGGCGCACGGGTTCGGTGTTAAGTACGGGTAGTTGTGGGGGCGAATCATTATTAGATGAGCAAGCGCAACAACAAAGTGAAGAGTCAAATACAGCCGCGTATACTAATGTCCTTGAAGAAGCTAGAGCCTGTCTGGATTATGGGCAACTAGATGTGGCACAGCAATTACTGGAAGATGAGATTCTAAAATCTCCGCAGTCAGAAGAAATAGAACAAGAACTACTGACGATTTATCGACACAGTAGAAACAAAGATCAGCTTATTGCTCTAAGCAAAAAGCTGGTAGCTCAAGGTGTCACTCTCTCGGAAGAGTGGATAGAATGCCAACAAAACTCCACTACTTGGGGCAAATAATAATAAAATGAGTCATTATTAATGTTTAATAAAACCTCACAGAGACCATTAATTGTTGAATTAATGGATATAAGCAAGCAGAATGAGGCTATATTAAAATTCTTTATATCAGGGGTAGGAAATAAAGTATTTAGTATAGGCAACACTTCTTCTGAAGTTGAAGCATATATCATCGACTATGATTTTCCAGGAGCTCAGGCGCGCTGGGATGAGAACTATGCTGTCGATAATAAGCCACGCATTATTTTATCGACTGATAATCCTCGGTCAGATAATTCAGTATGGGTGGGAAAACCTCTGTCGTCTAAGAAACTAATCGAAGCTGCCACGGCAATAAAGGATATACTGAAGAAATCGCCATCAACAACTTCACCCACTTTAGATAGTGACACGAACGACTTGGGAAGTGAGATAATGCCAAAGAGGCCTGACACAAAGGCATTTTCTTTGACAAGTGAAACGATGCCTCCTAAGAAAAAGCCTATCTCAAGGAAAGTATCAACGACAACATTAGTTTCCCCTGAACAATCAACGGATGCTAAGACTGAAACTACTGTAGGTAATAATAAAGATACAAGTGGACAGTCAAGAGAATCAGAAAGCGGTTTGTCTCATAGCGGAGTCGGTAAATTACAATCCAACCAAGCTTCTAAAAAAGAAGCCATTAACAAGCCAAAAACAAAAGAGCAGATTGCACAAGAAGTTATTCGACAAGAAATGCGTTGGAAAGAACTTTGTGGGGACAATAATGATACAAGTACGCATCAGGCTGATGAGGTGCGCTATGTTCCAGAGAACTACTTTATTGGCAAGTTGACTGGGGCGGTACGTTTAGCGAAACAATCTCAGCAAATTGTAGAGGTTAAAGCACAACCACATTCAGTCTATATTTTGCCAGATAAACATCAGATTTTTACAGCGCTAGAAATTGACAACGAACGTTTTATACAATTTTCTCGTGATAAGATTCAACAAGGGGAAATGAATATTCATATATTAAGCAGTATTGAAACAGGAAAGCTGGAATTACAAATGAGTCAACAGCCTGAATATATTCATAGTTTAGAGTCATTTCTTTGGACAAGTAGTTTGTTGGCTTCAAAAGGGCGAATACCCGCAACGATGGACATAGATAAAAAGACAGCATTAAAATATTGGCCGAGCTTTGCACGTATCGAAGCCTTTCCATACAGTATGAGAATTGCTGCTTTATGGCATCACTCTCCTGATACTCTGATACAAATGGCAACAAAGTTAGCAATACCACAACGCTATGTGTTTGCTTTTTATAATGGGGCTGATGCTTTGGGCTTAGTTGAGCATGACCCTAAGAAGGTAAAAAAGCAAATAAAAGCCAGCCCTAAGAAAAAGGGTGGAGGTTTAATGTCACGCTTGTTTAAGCGTTTGTTAGGGGGAGATTCATCATGAGTGTTGTCAATAGAAAGATTATATTTACAGGTCCTGTAGGATCTGGAAAGACAACCGCAATCGTTTCAATTAGTGATATTGCACCCGTTACAACGGATCAAAATGCATCAGATATGACGCAAAAACGCAAACGTGATACCACGGTTGCTATGGATTATGGTGTTATTAATGTCAGTGAAAATGAACGTGTACACCTCTATGGCACGCCTGGACAAGAACGCTTTGACTTTATGTGGAGTATTCTGACGAAAGGTGGTATCGGTTTAATTCTATTAATGGATAATACACGACAGGATCCATTTCAAGATTTAAAATTTTATACTGGGGCATTTAAAGAGTTTATCGACGAGCAACAAATGGTGGTGGGCGTAACCAGAATGGACTTGCAACGCACTCCCAATATCGATGATTATAGAAGATGGTTGGATGAATTAGGCTATTCTGCTCCCGTTTTTGAAATTGACGCACGTTCAAGGAAGGATGTTTCAGTATTAATTCAAGGGTTACTTTTATCCCTAGACCCAGGAGTATCTTAGTAATGAGCAACTATGTTCCCCAACAAGATCTTTATTTAGGTGTAACACCTGCGGGTTGTTATTATGCTGCTCAGGATGATAAAGACGAGCCAGGACGGAACTTTTTACATAATATATTGCGTCAACTAGAGACTCCCTTGTTTAATGTGAAAGTAGCTTGTGCATTTAGTGGCTTAAAGAAAAAAAATGCACTTGAATTTGTTCATTGGTTACAGGATGCTGGTTTTATCTATGGTACCGAAGACCCAGAGGATGCACCACAAGATTCTCTTGAAATTCTTCTCCCAGAAAAACTGAAAACACTATCAGATGAAGGTAAAGCAGTGTTGGCAGGATCTCAGGGTTTATATCTTGGAGCGGCAGGTTACCCGCATGAAGTTGCTGAAGAACTGGCAGCAATGAGTGCAAACTTAAGCAATGTCTATAAGCATCATGAGTCTTTATTACGAGGCAACTTAGGGTACAGACAACAGGCCTGGGGGGTGGTGGATTCATCAGGCAATAGTAAGGTAGGTTTTTGGCCTATTCACATTGGCGATGACTACTTTACATTGATTATTTCTGGCATGCCACAACTTAATCAAGACAGTTTTAAAGAAATTATATGGGCCCTATCTACACGTTATGATATGAGATGATTTATTTATGTTTCGGAAAAACAAAGTTTTTGAAACAAACCATATAGATTAATATTATTATGCATATTGATTTATTGAATAATGATGTGATTTTGTCTTTTTGCCCAAAGGGCATCATGTTCTTCATGCAAAGGTCTTACCCTATTTTTACTACCTGAATCCGTGAGATCAATGCAGATGCGAGGTACGAAATATTGTTTTTATAGTGGAGTTAAAAAAGCTTTGCGTAATTGAGTTATCCATTTTCAAAAAAACGAAATGATAAACTCCCTAAATCTTAGTTTTACCCGTAAGTTAGGCGGGTATTTTTTAATATTTCTATCGAATCAATATCTTGTGACTCATGCGATAGTGGCTTCACAGATTCAGGTACACACTATTACTTATATTTAACAGAGGAAATACTTATGCGTTCTGAAATGCTGAACTCAATTTTAAGTGACTTAAATGGCTCAACAGCGGACATAGAAGCATCAGCCGTACTTTCTACTGATGGACTAATGATGGCGTCTGTATTGCCAGCAGGAATGGATGAAGACCGTGTTGGTGCAATGAGCGCTGCAATGCTGTCTTTAGGTGATAGAACAGCAGAAGAGCTAGGGCGTGGAGCTTTAGAGCAAGTGCTTATCAAAGGTGATAATGGCTATATTCTAATGACTCACGCAGGACATGAGGCAGTGCTTACTGTCTTGGCGAAGCAAAATGCAAGACTAGGATTGATTTTTCTGGATGTGAAAAGAGCCGCTGAAAGCACGGCTAAAATTTTATAATGTTGATGATTTAATTGACAAGCTATGTTAGTCATAGTGTGAAAATGGGGAAATAATAGCCGTCCAATGCGATAGCGATTATTAGCTGGCTAAAAGGATTTTCAAAAGCTTAAAGCATAAAAAGTAATAATGGTCTTTATTATAAGTATTTCCTAAAAAGAAAGGATGTAGTTTAGGATTTAATCAGCGGAAAGTATCTAATGCGCACACAAAAGCGTGACAATAAAATAATGTTTATGACTAGCAAAGGTATTATTCAACTATTCTTTTTAGTCCCCGTGCTTCTCATTGGGCTATTAGTAGCACCTGCCAGTTATGCTGAAAATACTAAAGCTACCTATGGTCCAATTAAAGGTAGTGATACGTTGGGTCTAATTGTTTCACGCAACTACTCTGGCTCAAGTCTTTCTCAGCAACAGATTATGACAGGGATTTTACGCGCTAATCCTGAAGCTTTTATTGGTGGGAATATTCACTTCTTACTGAGGGGAGCGACTCTTCGTTTGCCAACGGAAAACTTAATAGCAACCATAGACCCTCAAAAAGCTAAGAAATTAATAAAAGAGCATTATCAATATTTCAAAAGAGGGAAAACGGGTCATTTTAAAATAGAACCTCTGGCTAATGCAACGAATGCAGATACTGTTGATTTTGAAAGGGATGCAACAATCATTCTTTCAGAAGCCGCGGGGAGTCATGCGCAACAGCAACAGAAAGGTTCTCATACTGAAACAATAAAAAACAAACTCATTATAAATCCTAGCGTCCAAGTAAAAAAAACTGCTCCAAGTCGTGTCAAGAATAACATTAACGATATTGAGCTTGAGTCATTAAAAATTAAAATTTCTCAACTAGAAAAAATATTATCTAAAAGACAAGTTTCTGATTCTAATAGCACTAATCATGAAATCTCAAAAGAACTAAAAAACACACTAAAAATACAAAAAGAAAAAATAGATTTTTTAGAGCTGGAAAGAAACAATAAAACCAAGGAATTAGAGCAACTACAAACAAAAATAACAGCGCTTGAAGCTTCACTAAAGAAGATGTCGCAGTCCCTGTCTGATACCACAATAACAGCTGGAACAGCCGATGCTAAAGATAAGCTTATTGTTGAATTAAAGCAGCAAAATGCAGTATTAGAAAAAAATCTTAGTTCCCTACAAGCTGAACTAGATCAAAAAACTGCTGAGGTAGCTTTACTGACTACTGAGATTAGCCAATCTAAACAGAAAATTGGTCAACTAGAAACAAAGTTGTTAGATAGTGATAAAGAAAGTGCCAAGCTTGATCAGAAAATAGCAAATATGGAGGCCAAGCTTGCTAAGATTAGACAAGAGCCTGCCAGAAATTTAGCTGAAAATGAAGTTAATGGCGCAACATCAAACTTTGGAATGTCCCCGTGGGTTTGGTTGCTACCTTCGCTATTTTTACTTTCAATCCTAGCTTATTTATTTAAACGCTCCTTTTCTCAGCCTAAAAAAGTGTTAGTTGCTGATACTACAGATTACACTTCAAAAAATACAGAAACACTTGTTGATGATATTGAAGAAGAGCAACCTTATCAACAAAAAGAATCCAACAGAGCAGAAGCAATAGCATCTGTTCCTGATATTGTAAGCTCTGCCAGCGAAGAAGAATCTATAGAATCCTCTATTAAGCTTGATATAGGCAAGGCCTACTTAGATATGGATATGTCTGATGCGGCCATTGAAATATTGCAAGAAGCTTATGAAGAGGGTAGTGAAAAGCAACGCCTAGAGGTACGAGCTTTATTAGAAAAATTGACGCCATAATAATGGTTAAGAAGTTCCAAACAATGATTCTACCCACTTGCTACCCCTTTAGCTCTGCTTGAATCGTTATGTAGAGAAAACTATGCATCTATTGAGAGGCTCAGGAACAAAAGATCTGTGCAATATGGGTAGAATCATGGCTTGAAGCTTCCTTATTAACTTAATCCATAAAATTAGACAAAAAATAAATTCTCTCACAAAAACGCAGAAATCTATTTTTTTACCCTCTTAAATTGCTACCCATTTCACCTGCATCGCGATAAACCTTCGATAAAAATATTGCATACCATTCTAATCCTGTCTTTTCAATTCCCTCAAAGTAACTGGATAAAAACTAGTACCAAAAGGTCTTCCTTGTCATAGATAGGCCTAATTCCCGCAATAATCGGAATGAAATTCCTCCAATTTCTAATGTGGTTGATAATTAAACCTAAAATAACTGGAGGGTAAATGAAAAATATAATTAAAAAAGACCTGTTTATACTGCTTACTATGTGGCTAAGTCCTGCTACGATACTTTTATTAGTCATCTCTATCTATCTTGTACAGCCTAAAGTAGAAGCAAAATTAGTCTCAAGTGTTCGATCTGTATTGGCAGAGCATAATATTGATGCAGAGGTATCCTTTTCAGGACGTGATGGAACTCTGACAGGAGAGGTTGCTAGTCAAAAAATAGCTGATAACGCAAAAAAATTATCACTAGCTGTTTTTGGAATACGTGTAATACGCAATCAATTACTAGTTAGAGACCAGCCTTATAGTGCTTCCAAAATTACTAATGAACTGCAATTGCCCATTATTGAAAAAATCTCTTACAGAATTAATCCACAACAAGATCTTGAAATAAAAAGTGAAACAGAAAATCCACAATATAGCTCTGATGTAGAGAGAATAATAGCGACTATGCAACAACAAGCAATGCCTATCATTCAACCACACACTGAAAAGATAAGCTCTATCATTGCACCCTTAGATGATGAATTAGTAGAACATCAGGAAGCACAAGAAGAAAAAATTTTAGAACCTACACATAGTGAGCCTGCAAAAGCTCTAAAAAAGCAAGTGAAACAGAATCAATTCAATAAAAACACTAATAATCTGTTAACTATAATTGATGAGTTTAACTCTTCACTAAATTCTTTTCTGGATAGCAGTATTATAGAGAAAGAAAAGATGAAATCCAAAATCACCTCTGTTTCTTCACAAGCGATAGATAAAATAGACCTATCATCAATACAGTTTTCTAATAGCTCAACCACCTTGCCACTTATTGCGCATCATATTTTAGATAAAGTAGCTACAAGTATTAAAATACAATCATATCCCAATATTGAGCTAATTGCCTATGCAAATGACTCAGATATAGCTTATGCCAGAGGCGTTGCGATTCGAGAGTATTTAGTCATGCGGGGTATCAGTAAAAATAGTATTCGTGTATCTGGATATACTATTACTGATGATAAGCGCAATACAGTTGTTTTTGAAATTAGTACCTACTGACTGAGTATGATCTTTTTCCTGAATAGGGTTATCAATTCAAGTTGGAATGGTTAAGGAACGTGTACGAAACAACTTCCCGATCTCTAACTTGCCTTTTTATCCCAGCTTAGATGATCTCATTCGTTGCGTAGAGTAACTATGCGCCTCATGAGTTCATCCAATCTGAAATAAAAATTCTGCGTTAGAACTTTGGGAAGTTATTCCGTACACGTTCCTAATTCATATATAGCCTTTCAGATAAATAATTTCACATATATTGTAGGCTGTAGCTCTGCACAGCTACAATGAAAACTTAATATATGAATATCTACAGTTTAAAAAAAATCTCACGAAGATACAGAACACGCAAAGGAAATTTTTTCTTGGCGTGCTCTGCCTCTTTGCTAGAGACGTGTTTTTTTCTACTTTAAATTGCTGATCCTAAGCAACACTCAAAAAGAAAAGACAGGATTTTGATTCTGCTCTTCTTTAAATAACGCTATAGCTGCTTTCTGTAAGAAGAGCTCATCTTTCTTTTTTTGCAATGCTGCTTTACGAATGCGCAAGGCTACTTGCTTTTGTTGCCGTTTTTTGGCTAAAATTTTACGCATATCCAGTACCTTCTTCCGCTGTCGTTGTGCATTAGCAACTAAAATTGTTGTACTGGTTGCTTTGATTTTTTCTTCTGATAAGCGTGGTTTAAAGCGTTTTTCCATGACGCTTGCACCAGGATTGTAAGGTGGTTTTGACATGCGGGTAATGCCTCCAATACGAGTACAGCCATGCCACCAACAACGGTTTTTTGTCTGGAAGTACATTAGGCCACGGTATTTAGGAGCCGATTTTGCATCTTGGGTGATATATTCTTTTATTCCCCAGCTACCGATCCAGTTATAAGAGCGTGGCGCAGAGAAGGCGACAAATAGCTTTCCGCCAGCTTTTTTCCAGCCTTCCAGAAACTCATAATACAGTTTTCCCATTCGATCATCTTTATTCGCTTTAATCAAAAAAGCATTGGGTCCTTCTTGCATAGTATGGGTTCGATAAGCGACTAAATGCTGCCCGCCCTCATAGGCAATTAGCTCTACACCATAACGTGCTGCTGTTTTTGCCTGATTACGAATGATTTTAATAGTATTTGGAACTGAGTATTTATTATTTGGCGAACGTAATAGTTCAAACACACTATTGATACTATCAATCTTCTTTTGCGCTGTCTGTGTTGCATGAAAATAGGGCGCTATTGCAAGAGAATCAACATGTTTATACGCATCTTCATAACCTAGCAACATATGCGTTAGAGGAACATTCGTTGCCATGCCACCCATAACACGCACGATGCGATTTACACCATTAAATTCTTGCTCCCATATTTTGAATATTTCAACACTTCGTTTGGAAAAGAATTTATATCCTGCATAGGCTTTGTTTTTGTCCAACCCTAATTCCGCTCCCATGCGTTGTATATAATGCGTTTGTGAAAAAATACCGTTCCAAGCTTCATTGGTATATTCAACGTAAGCCTTTAATTTTGGATCTAAGTTTTCACTAATATAACGCGCATATTTGTGTATAAATTCATCATTAGCACGATGGGGTAAATTAAACCAAGGATCAATACCGATTGTATTCGCTAGTTGCACCATAATTTCCAATGGAATACCGCGCCGCCCTTCTTTACCGCCCCATGTTGATTGTTCCACTGTAGCTCGTTTATCCCATGTGGCTAGATTATTGCGCGTAATTCCCGCCATATTCATAAGACGTATCACACGAAATTTTTTCATAAAGGTTAGATAGTCAGGATTAAAAACAATCTTTTTAGCATGCGTAACATAGGCTAAAAATGGATTGTTTTTGGAACATTTTCGCGGATTACGAACATGTCGAAAAGGATCATTTTTACAGATTCCACCAGGCATAATCACCTGAATATCACGAATATAATCATCAGGATCAGTTTCAGTAATAATGAGAGTTCCTGTGATTTTTCCCTTATTACCTCTTAGCGTAATGACATCCTTTCCTGGGTAATGTCTAATTAAACGTGCATTACCACCATATTTTATTTTACCTTTTCCTTTATAAAGCACCGTATACGTGCCAACAGGAATACTTTGTTGTGGCATATTAGCGACAAAGCGTGTTCCCGCCTGACCACCATTGAGCTTCTTTGGCCATCCAAATTTATCATATTCCACCTTACCTTTAGTCAACCAAGGACGCGCTTCATGGAAGGGCAATGACATGCGAAATAAATCAACAAAAGGTACGCTGGCATCTATCTCCATCGCTTCATTGGTATTGATCCCAAGCGGCGATAGAAGATTAGGTTGTGGAGCCGCACTCAGTGAAGTAGAAAAAAAGAAGGCTAATAATAAAAATACGCCTGTCGGCGTTAGTGACTTATGGGTAAAAATCATAATGAAGTACTTCCTTGCGCTAAATATAAAATGACACATTGAACTATTAGAGGCTCATAATAATGAAGTTATCTGTATCGCGGCGGGTTATTGTTTCTGTTGATTAGATCTCAAGATGAGATTAATCATTGAGATCGAATAAGCAGATATAATAAAACAAGCAAAACTGGTCATTTCATTGTTGTAAACACCCTTAATATCTTTGCAATCCAAAGGACTAAAAATTTAGGTAGAGTCTTTCAGATAAATAATTTCACAAATATTGTAGGGTGGCACTGTACGCACCTTGTCGAATATCAAAGATGTGCACAGCCACACCCTACAATGGGAATTCAGGAGTGAGTACGGAATAACTTCCCGAAGTTCAAACGCAGAATTTTTATTTTAGATTGGATGAACTCATAAGGTGTACATCACTCTACGCAACAAATGAAACCATCCAAGCTAGGATAAAAAATCTCGGTAGAGACTGGAAAGTTGTTTCGTGCTCGTTCCTTAGGAAGTTCCAAATAATGAATTTACCTATATTGCGCTGATTTTTTGTTCCTAATTGGAGCATCTCAAGAGGCGCATAGTTGCTCTACGCAACGATTGAGATGATTCAAGCAGGAGAAAAAGAGCAAGTAAGGTGGGTAAAATCATTGCTTGAAACTTCCTTAGTATATGAATATCTATAAAATAAAAAGAAGTGCTAAATTATATTTTGGCATTTTACATTGGGGCGAGCGAGTAAATTCACTCACTATAAATGCAGATAATATTTAGCTAAAAACTAACAGATGTATATCTGCTCCTCAACACAATAAACATCTCCTCCTATTGTTTATATAGAGGGAATTTAGTTAATTGTCCAATAATTCAGGCTAAATTATTCCTTATGATTGATTATTAATCTATCCAGACATAAAGCAAAGTAGTTGCAAATCTTAAAGAGAAGGAAAGCCAGAGTGTGAATAGCATGAATTTGAGTGACTTTATCCGAAGGAAGTTTCAAGCAATGATTATATGAATCTTACTTGCCCTTTTTCCCTTGTTTGAATCATCTCAATCGTTGCATAGAGCGACTATGCGCCTCTTGAGGCACTCCAATCAGGAACAAAAAATAAGCGCAATATGGGTATAATCATTACTTGAAACTCCCTAAGCTAAAACTATTAGAAAAACTGATTATTATTTTTAGGAATTTGTCTTTGACAATAGACTTAGGAAGGCACAGAAAATCTGATATTTTGAGCCTTTATTTTCGATCTTCTGCGTTATTGTTATCGTTGCATAGCCTGCTATGCCTCTCAATAATACCTTAAAGTTTAAAAAACAAACGTCAGAATTTTGTTAGATTTATTATGACTCCCTACTTATTCAAGGATAAAAATAGTATGCAACCTTTATCGTTGATGTGGATAGAGTATTTATAGACATTCATTTATTAAATTTCCGCACCCTTCGACTCCGCTCAGGGAGCTGTACCCTGAGCGGAGTCGAAGAGTGCAATTATTTATGTGAAAAACTATAGATTGTAGACGTATGTTAGTCAACATCTTTGCTAAATCTAAACTACAAGGTGGATAAGTGTAACACATCCCCCTCAACACGTTGATTTTGGTGGATGCGCTATCGCTTATTTATCTTACAAATATCGATTAACGAAGGTGTCATTAGTTAGAAGCCATTTTCAATGTTTTGCGTGGCTTCGGTTCTTTTTCCACTTTGGAAAACTTCTCTGCAAATAACGTCATATAGTATTTATCTTGCTTGTCTAGCGGGAAATCTAATGTTGTTACTTCGCCTTCTGGAGAAAGATACGTCTTTTCGATAATCGTTACTTCAGACTGATCAGTACCGACATCTTTGCGCTTAGCCATTTTACCTGTATCTTTATAACCCTTACTAAGTAATGCTTTATTAATATCTTCAAAATTAAACATCACGCCACCCGCAACACGGTTTTTGATCATAACATCAGTGGTACAACCATCTGTTTCAGGCGATACGGCAAAGCTGATTTTATTGATATGTGTTTCATAAACTCCATCAAATCCGTCTGCTAAAGTAAAACGTTTATCAACAGAAATCGCAGATTTTAATGAATCTTGGTTGTCAAATTTTTTCTCACAATAATCAGTGTGCAAATCAAGAAAAGTGGAAAGATATTCGGATTTAGACATTTCTAATTTTTCTGATGTTTCAGAACCACAACCATTCAGGAATAGTGAGGTAATAACAGCAACAGAGGTGAGTAGTGTTGAAGGAAAGAGTATGCGCATTGAGGAGCCCCAGTGTAATTTTTATTATTGTTTAATTATTTTCAGTGTATTTCTAAATCATTCTATAGATAGGTGGCTAGAATTTCAAGAAACAGGGCAGTAAACTAGATAAGTGGTAGGTTTTACAGTATATTGCCTGCGTATCTTAAAGCAAGGTGTAGCACTAAAATTTGTTTGAAAAACAATTGATACTCGATAATAGAATATAAATAATGAAATTAGCACACTTACAATTAAAATTTATCCAACTGCGTAATAACGGTTTATTTCAAGGTATTGTTATTGCTGTTATTGTCTTTTCAGCCCTCATGATTGGTGTGCAAACCTATCATGATGTTATTCCTGCGTGGTCGAAGAAACTTATTGTCGTTCTAGATTGGTTTGTTAGTATTTTCTTCTTGATAGAAATTATTATTCGCCTCATTAGTAGCAAAAATATCAAAGAGTTTCTCAAAGACCCTTGGAATATTTTTGATAGCATTATTGTTATAACAAGTTTAATCCCATTCAATGGCAATGAAACCGTCTTGCTAGGAAGGTTATTACGCATCTTTCGCGTCTTACGTTTGATTTCAATTATTCCTGAATTGCGCATTTTGCTTAATGCCTTTTTTACTGCCATTCCACGCATGGGCTATGTATCTCTATTGATGTTTATCTTTTTCTATATCTATGCTGCGGTAGGCTCTATTATCTTTTCTAGTATTAATGCAGAACTATGGGGA
>Ga0256831_1001251_pt1 | contig 13438 bp, 12 predicted proteins | sample 132544metaG_FD_189087 | JGI IMG/M metagenome (GOLD analysis project Ga0256831, IMG submission 189087) | Hydrothermal vent microbial communities from Lau Basin, Pacific Ocean - 132-544 | ecosystem: Environmental > Aquatic > Marine > Hydrothermal vents | place: Pacific Ocean: Lau Basin | collected...
GGGGGTTAGATCTAATTTTATTGGTATTGATTTAATACTGCTAGGAATTCATTGCCATATTTTTCTAATTTCATGGCTCCTACGCCGTTTATCTGGCTCATTTCATGTAGTGACGTGGGGTGGTATTCCATCATTTCCATTAAGGTCGCATCGTGAAAGATAATATAGGCTGGCACGCTTTGCTCTTGTGCTAATTCATTGCGTTTGGCTCGTAGTGCTGCCCATATTCCTTTATTTTCACTCGCTAAGTTAGCACTGCGAGTTGAGTGGCTTGTTTTATTTCTTTTACTTGTTTTCTTTACTTTGGCAACATCTTTTCTAAAATAAAGGATTTGTTCACCTTTGAGTACTGGACGGCTGTCTTCGGTCAGGTATAGCGAGCCATAACCTTCCATATCAACAGCAATAAAGCCTCTGGCCATTAATTGTCGAAACACAGAGCGCCATTGTACTTCTGACAATTCTGAACCAATACCAAAAGTGGATACCTCTTGGTGGCGGAACTGTTCGATTCTGGGTGTAAGCTTACCGCGTAAGACATCAATCAGGTAGTTAACGCCAAAGCGTTGCCCTGTACGAAAAACACATGAGAGTGCTTTACGGGCTTCGGTGGTGCCTTCCCAACTTTGAACCGGTTCTAAACAGTTATCACAATTACCACAGTTTTCTGCTCTTTGTTCACCTTGATATTGTTCACCCCGATATTGTTCACCAAAGTAGCCGAGCAAACTGGCACGACGGCAGGAGGTGATTTCACAAAAGCCCAACATGGCTTCTAGTTTGCGTTGTTCTAAACGCTTTATTTGTTCCATTGCTTCTGATTGAGCAAGCATTTGGCGTAGCATAATCACATCTTGCAGACCATAGACCATCCACGCATCCGCAGGTAGGCCATCACGCCCTGCCCGTCCTGTTTCTTGATAGTAGGATTCTATGCTTTTGGGTAGGTCTAGGTGTGCAACATAGCGAACATCGGGTTTATCAATGCCCATGCCAAAGGCTACGGTGGCGACGATAACAATTTCTTCTTCTCTTAGAAAACGCTCTTGATGTTTTTGACGTATATTGGTGGATAAACCCGCATGATAAGGAATGGCTTTAATACCCTGCTCTGCTAACCACACGGCGGTATCATCCACTTTTTTGCGACTTAAACAATAGACAATGCCAGCATCTTGAGGGTGCTCTGTTTGAATAAAGTGTAATAGTTGTTTTTTGGGATTATTTTTTTGTGCCACTCGATAGCGAATATTAGGGCGATCAAAACTGCTGATAAATAATTTTGCATTGACTAAATCTAAGCGTTGGGCAATTTCATTGCGGGTACTTTCATCAGCGGTTGCCGTTAGCGCAATACGGGGAACACTGGGGAATTGTTCATGTAAAATAGATAATTGGATGTATTCTGGGCGAAAATCATGCCCCCATTGCGATACGCAATGCGCCTCATCAATCGCAAAAAGTGCTATTTCTAATTGATGTAATAAGTTAAGGGTGCGCTCTTGGCAGAGACGTTCGGGGGCAATATAGAGTAGATCTAACTCACCGCGTAATAATTGACCTTCTATTGCCTGCACTTCTTGAAAAGCTAAGCTGGAGTTTAAAAAGGCCACAGCAACACCTTGTAGGCGCAATGCGGAGACTTGATCGTGCATCAGTGCAATAAGGGGGGAGACAACAATGCCGGTGCCTTGGCGAACAATAGAGGGAATTTGGTAACAGAGGGATTTACCGCCCCCAGTTGGCATCAGCACTAAGGCATCTTGTCCGGCAATTGTTTGGTTAATGATCGCTTCTTGTTCACCACGGAATTGTTTATAGCCGAAGGTGTTGGTAAGGACATCTATAGCTGTGTTTGCTTGTGGGGATGACATGTTTGTCTACGCTTTACTGAGCAATAGGTTTTGCAGGGCTAAAGCCCTGCAATATAGCCAGTAACAGTTACCTTACCTATTTATTTTAGCTGTTCATGCAATAGATTAAGAATACGATAGGATGTTTTTGAGGTATCCGGCTGACCCGTAGAGTCTAATACAATAATAACGGTATCATCACCACGAGCTAGCAGTTGTATCTGGTATTTACTTTGATCCACGGCAACTTTTTCTTGCCAAAACTTCAGACCAGACAAGAAGCCTTTATTTTCTTCTTCTGCTAAGGGGTCAATATATTGGACGTAGTATATGCCTTTTTCACGATTGCGATCTTCAACAACAAAGCTGATGCGATCTAAGGCCACACCAGTGCGACGCCATGCTCTTGGGAAGGTTTCTTTAACCACTAAGCGAGAATTACCCTGTGCATTACGCGAGATAACAGCACGTTCTGCTTTTTTGGTTCTTGAACGTGCCAATAGTGCTTTGGCTTTTTGTTCTTCAACACCCATATAAACCATCATACGACCTATCATTTCTGCCTCAAGCTCTGGATCTCTAGGGCGAGGTTTCCAGATAGTTCGCTCGGTAATGTCATTTTCAATCACTTCTTCCATACCATAGTGAGTCAGATAGAGATTGATTGTTTCAGGTTGTTCACCCTCTTCAATACGCACTCGATATTTATCTCGAGTGGCCGCAGAATAAAATGATTCAAGTACGGTGCTTAAGGCTCGGCGAATAATATCCTGAGGAATATCAGCACGATTTTCAGCCCATTCGGTTTCAAGTATACCGGTTGCTGGGTTTTCCCGTTTAATCAGCATGCCTGAATTTAGCCAAAAATCACGCATTTTTTCCCATGCTTGATCTTTAGTGCCATGGATCACCAAATGGCGAACGTCATCACCTTCTCGTATCAGTTGGATGTCTTTTTGCTCTGGAAGCACCTTATTAATGACCACTCGGTTAGCCTGACGCTCTTGGGCATAGTCTTGATAGGTTGCCGTGCCACCCGTATTAATGTCCGGCACAACCATCATTTCATCATAAGTAGCCGTAGTTAAATCAGGGGGCACTTCTAAGGAGTCAACATCTCGGCTTTGATGCTCATAGTCCACCTTTCGACCAGCAAATGTATCATTCAGATCAGGCATGGAGTCACAAGCAACCAACCCAGAAGCAATGGTAATCGCCAAGGCTAATTTGGTGATTTTTTGTTCCTTAATACACGCTGTTTTTAACACGTTGTTATTTTTTCTATTAGCAGTGCTTGGTTTCATTACACACCTGTTTTCTGTACTTTATATTAATAAAATGTATGGGTAAAATAGTTATTAAGCTCAGTCGCTATTATAAGGCTTGTTTCATTGCATCACGCAGGACATCATAATATTGTGCATCTAAGACCGTAAGTGGTAAGCGAATACCTTCTGGGATCATGCCCATATCATGCAAAGCCCATTTTACAGGAATGGGATTGGATTCTACAAATAGCTTATTATGCAATACCATTAAACGCTGATTAATGGCCTCAGCGCTATTGCGATCACCTGCTAATGCCGCAGTGCACATTTCATGCATTGCTTTAGGGGCAATGTTGGCCGTAACAGAAATATCACCTTTTGCACCTAATAAAATCAGTTCCATAGCGGTCGCATCATCCCCTGAATAAACATCAAGCTGATCACCACAGAGTGCCATAATGTCTTTACCACGTTGCAAGCTACCGGTTGCTTCTTTAATGCCGACAATATTAGCAATACCCGCTAAACGTGCCACGGTTTCTGCCTGCATATCAACGGCAGTACGGCCAGGGACATTATAAAGTATTTGAGGTATGGCAACGGTTTTGGCTATTTTTTTAAAATGCTGGTATAAGCCTTCCTGAGTTGGCTTATTATAATAAGGAGTCACTAATAAGCACGCATCGGCTCCCGCAGACATGGCACATTGTGTTAATTCAATGGCCTCAGTTGTGGAGTTTGCCCCTGTGCCGGCAATCACAGGAATGCGATTATTAGACATTTCAACAACACGTTTGATTACCTGACAATGTTCTTTTTCGTTTAAAGTAGCTGACTCTCCTGTTGTACCCATTGCAACAATGGCATCGGTACCATTATCTATATGAAATTCAACCAGTTTTTCTAAAGAGGCCTGATCAACACTACCATCTGCATGCATAGGTGTCACTAATGCAACCATACTGCCACTAAACATTAATAATCTCCGCAATCCTAATGCTCACCGGATAATAATCGGATTACTATGAGCATTTGTTAAAAATAATCTGACATTATCCTTGATTCTTATTGAGAAAACCACTGTATTTTTATAATCCTCATTGTCAATATTTAAAATACTCGTAATTATGGATAAAGCACTTTATTTATTGATCGATGTAGACAATAATTTAATTACCTAAACACTCGTATGATAAAGGATCGTTATGAGCCAAATTGACGTTGGGGAAAAAATCCCTGATTTTTCAGCTAAAGCAACCAGTGATATTGATTTTACACTCAGTCATTATCAGGGCAGCCCTATTCTACTGTATTTTTATCCCCGAGATAATACGCCAGGATGTACTCAGGAAGGCAAAGACTTTCGTGATAATTATGTAGTATTTAAAGAAAAAGGCATCCAGATTTTTGGTATTTCAAGAGATAGCATTAAAGTACATGAAAACTTTAAAGCCAAGCATGAGTTTCCTTTTGAACTTATTTCTGATAAGGAGGAAACCATCTGTTCACTCTTTGATGTCATTAAAGAGAAAAAACTTTATGGTAAAGTCCATATGGGTATTGAGCGCAGTACCTTCCTTATTGATAGTAAAGGTATTTTACATAGTCAGTGGCGCAAAGTGAAAGTCAAGGAACATATTGATCAGGTGCTTGATGCCATAGAAAATAATCTGAATTAAAGCCGTTAAATTTAAAGCCAAAAACAATATAGGATAGTTTATTCATGACCGAAATCACCCAGACTGACACTCATGTTCAGCAAGATAATAAGCGGCTTTTTGTACTTGACACCAATGTCTTAATCCATGATCCCAGTGCTTTATTTCGCTTTTCTGAGCATGATCTTTTTCTCCCTATGGTGGTTTTAGAGGAGTTAGATAATAATAAAAAAGGCCATTCTGAAGTGGCTAGAAATGCTCGTCAGGCCAGCCGTTTTTTAGATGATCTTACCTCCGATTCTACTCCCGAAGAAATTAAAAATGGTTTGGATCTTAATCAGCGTATCGGCTATGACGAAGACAGTGAAGAAGCCTTATTAGCCAGTGGCAAATTATTTTTACAAACAGAGTACGTCTCAACCGAATTACCCATTACTCTACCCGGACAAAAAAATGATAATGCGATTTTAGGCATTACCGTTGCTTTACAAAAAGATGCCCACTTAGCTCAAGTGACATTAATTAGTAAGGATATTAACCTACGCATTAAAGCGGCGGCCATTGGTGTCCCTGTTGAAGACTATAATAATGATCAGGCACTTGAAGATGTTAATTTGCTCTATAGCGGCATACTAACGTTACCCCAAAGCTTTTGGGATCTGCATGATAAAAAAGTGGATAGCTGGACCGAAGAAGGACATACCTACCATAAAATTACCGGTGATGAGGTAAAAAAATGGCTGCCCAATCAGGTTATTCGTATTGGTGATGATGCGGGCTTTGAAGCCATCGTTAGAGAAAATACCAATGAAGGGGTTATTGTTGAGCAAATTCATCAATATTATTCAGAGAAACAAAGTGTCTGGGGCATTATGGCACGTAATCATGAGCAAAATTATGCCTTAAACTTACTAATGGATCCTGAGATTGATTTTGTTTCTCTGGTTGGTCAGGCGGGTACTGGTAAGACATTATTAGCTTTAGCCGCAGGACTGACTCAGGTGATGGATGATAAACTCTATCAAGAAATTATTATGACCCGTGCCACGGTTTCTGTCGGAGATGATATTGGTTTTTTACCCGGCACAGAAGAGGAAAAAATGGCACCGTGGATGGGTGCTCTTATGGATAATTTAGAAGTTCTCACTAATAATAATGAAGAAGCCGGTGAATGGGGCAAGCAAGCCACTAATGACTTATTAGCCACTCGTATTAAGATACGCTCACTTAATTTTATGCGTGGCCGTACCTTTTTAAACCGTTATATTATTCTTGATGAAGCCCAAAACCTGACATCAAAACAAATGAAAACCTTAATCACTCGCGCCGGCCCTGGCACTAAGATTATTTGTCTGGGCAATATTGCCCAAATTGACACCCCTTATCTCACGGAAACCACATCGGGCTTAACCTTTGTGGTGGATCGTTTTCGTAAGTGGGAACATAGTGGCCATATTACTCTTAAACGCGGAGAACGTTCACGTTTAGCTGATTTTGCCTCAGATGTGCTATAACCTTAAATAAAGTAGGAAAACTATGTTAAATCGACTATGGCCACTTTTTCTGATCAGTACATCATTAATACTGCTCAGTTCATGCTCAAAATCACCCGATGTTCGTTTAAGCTTATGTCAAGACGTAGCACAAGAATTATTAAGCGCTTCGGGGAAGTTACAATGGCTGACGCATAAGGCCATTATTAAGGGCTATCAAGATATGGAGATGGCACTTCAATTCACTACTGAAAATGAGCCTGACACATCATTGCAGGCTTCGTGTTTTTATCCTTATGAAGAAGATGAAATTGGTGCTGAAACATTTGAGACACCAACATCTGCATTTGCCACATACCCCAGTAAGATGATATTGAACAGTCAGCGTGTTGATACGATCTTATTGGCTAAGACCATTAATATCGTTATGGTAAAACAAGGCAAGGCCATTATTAAGCATGCTGTTGATAAGGTAGAGCATGCCAGTCAAACAGCCATTGATAAGATAAAGGCCGAGCCATCGGTTAAGTAAGCATTATTTGTAATTAATTACTTTAAAAACAACTCGCCTATTTTCTTTGGACTCAGGTGCATTACGGTTAAGTAGTTCACCCTCACCCTTACCAACTACCACCAGACGATCAGAGTCGACATGGTATTGGCTTAAATAGCTTTTTACCTTATCTGCCCGTTGCTGTGATAGCCATAAATTATAATAATCATTACCACTGGCATCCGTATGGCCTTCAATAACAAAATAGCATTTTTCTAATTGCCCACTATTCATGGCACTGGCTATTTTTTTTATTAAAGCCGTATCGCTCACATCACTAGAGTTAGCCTTAAAATTAATATTAACAGCAACGGATTGTTTGGCGGCCAGACAGGTATTAACTTGCTTATTTACTGCTGCTTTATGAGCCATAGAATTCTCATTTTGCTGCATTGTTTTTGCTATAGGTTCGGCTTTAAGGCTGTTTTTCTTTAGACTGATCCCTCGGTATTTAATTGTCCGTACTGGTACGGTTGCAGGGGTTGCAGGGGTTGCAGATGTTTGACTCTGACTACTTTTTAACTTTGCATTATTGCCCATAAAGGCATTAATTAAATCATTGGAGGATGGTTCTTTGGTTTGCAAAGAGACTTCCCCAGACATAGCGCTCTGTACCCATAACAATACTAGGCAACCGATTAAAGTAACTTGATTATGTATTCTCATAAATTATCCTCCCCAACTAAGACATTAATAACTGCTCTACACTAACCTAAACTCTGGATAAGATGATCTTAACAATAACTTCAGAGTGTTGCTTAGCCTGTATTTGTGGAAGAAGTCTCTTTGGCATGGATGCCAAAGTAAAGCCTACAAGGATGTATTACGGCGACTTCTGTAACAAATGCAGGCTAATCAATACGTTACTTATTCAGTTATCCAGAACTCAGGTTACACTATATACCCAAGATACCCAAGCCATTTAAAATATAGCTTGAGTACATAAAATAAACTATACACTCTAGTCGGTTAAGAGCAAAGGTAATAATACCATCTACAATTCGTACTATTACCCATTTGCTACTCAGATAATCTATTTGGGAAGCAAATTAATTTCTATTTCCCCTAGTGGTGCATCCATGGCCATTTTTAATGGTCTTTTCTGTTGATCATCACTGAGCCAAAGATAAAAATAATCATCTTCTTTTTCATCTGTATGAATTTGGTATTTAGTGGTGGCAATATTTTGCTGATTAATAATTAGGGACTCCTGAGCTTCTTTTTTAACATGGTAAAGGCGGATATCATCTGATACCGCAATAGCTATAGTCTGAGATAATAATGGTGAGTTGACATTGGATGCTTGCCTTCGTATGGCATAAATTAATGACAGGGGATCATGTACTGATGACACATTAATAGCGTCCCCCGTCTTTTTATGAATAAGATCAAGTGATTTGTTTTGTGCATGGCTGATTGTATTTAAAAAAGAAGGGAGGGGTATCTTGCCATCTTTTTCCCAGACTTGTTTGGGATCTGAAAAAGAGATAAAACCTGTTTCCAATGGGATTTTTTCTCTGCGTCTAAAAAGTTCTAAGGTTTTGTTTTGCCAGTCCAACCATAAAAATTTATGGCTCTGCTTATCACCTGTATCCGATTCTTCTACTAATAAGGTGTTTAACTTATTATCTAATAAGGTTTTATAAGTATAGCGAACCGCTTGAAATAATTCTGCCTTCATATAGTTTTGTGTGCTCAAGTGCAGAGAAAATTCATATACCGGTTTTTTATCCACAACACGTAGACTATGATCAGCCAACTTTGAAAACTGCATGCTAACATCGGCCAGATCAGCCCATATCATTGATGTTAACAGACCTCGGTAGCGCAGAGTATAATGAAATGTTTGCGCTGAAAAATCATCTAAGGAGGTATTATAAGTAGCAGGATCATTGCCTTCGCTTGCCAAGGCATAAGTCTGCATAAGCAAGAAAAAACAACAAAAAAAGGGACTTTTAAGAGGTTTCATCAGCCTCAGCATGGGGTATGGAGGGCCATACCGTAATCACTGAGTTAACCAGAGTACCAAGAGGGATGGCAAAAAAGACGCCCCAAAACCCCCATAAACCACCAAAGAATAAAATAGCCACAATGATAGCCACTGGGTGCAAGTTCACGACTTCTGAAAACAGTAAGGGCACAATAACATTGCCATCTAATGCTTGAATGATGCCATAGGCAATCATTAGCCAAGCAAAATCACTATTCCAGCCCCATTGAAAGAAGGCGATTAGCGCAACAGGAATGGTCACAAGGGTCGCACCAATATAGGGAATAACCACAGATAAACCGACCAAAATGGAGATCAATAAGGCATATTTCAGGCCTAAAAATGTAAAGGTGATAAAACAGGCACTCGTCACAATGGTGATCTCCCAGAATTTACCCCGCACATAGTTACCAATTTGCTGATCCATTTCTTCCCATACTTGGGTGGAAAGCTGAGTATCTCTAGGGAAAAAGCCCATAAACCATTTTAGGATTTTATCTTTATCTTTGAGAAAGAAAAACACCAGCATAGGCACTAGAATCAAATAAATCATAATGGTAATACTGCTTTGAATGGAGCTTAAAGACAGTGATAAAACATGTTTACCCATAAGACTGACTTGGTCTTGAATTAAGGAAAATATCTCTAAGACAGAATCTTCTGAAATAAAGCTGTAATTGGTCGGCAATTGTAAAATAAGTTGTCGACCTTGCTCAATATATTTAGGCGTATCTTTAATTAAATCGGTGATTTGTTCCCATAATAATGGTGTAACAACGAAAAGAGTCAATAATAAAGCGGTCATAAAGCCGATAAAAACAAATAGCACTGAGATAAAACGTGTTTTTACCCATTGCCGAGACAATATAACCAAGCCTTCTAGCAAGTAAGCAATCACAATGGAGGCAAATACTGGGGCAAGTGTATCATTAAATAAAATAACAATAGAAAATGATAAGACTAAAAAAACAACCAGAAATATAACTTGAGGATCTGAAAAGTGTCTTTGAAACCAACGATTGAAAACATCTAACATGTCATTTTATATCCCATAAATTCGGCCATTATTTAGTCTATTTTTCAAGATTCTTTTTTTTAAGGTAGTGTTCTTTAAATAACACTTCTAATTCATCAATAACATCGGATGCAGCTCGCCCTTGAAGAATATGAGCAGACATTAAAGAGGCCGTTTGATCCAACATGGCATTTTTCTGTATCATTGGATAGGTTTCTGATAAGCGTTTAATGGCCGCCACAACGCGTTCTTCTGTTGGTCTAGGAATATCAAGAGGCTCTGTAGCAACACCAGTAATACGCCCTTCTTTTTTCGCTTTATCTAATAAAAACTCGGCAAAGGATAAGATATTGCTCTGTTCGCTACTATCCAACTCATCAAGTACTGCCAGTAATTTTTTAGCTGTTTTATTCATTTTTACTTACATGCCTGCTTTTAGGTGAGCCATTATATCACCTTTTGCCTGTTTCAATATTGAATCTCTCTCCAATGAGTCTAATATTGAGCGCACTGCTTCTTTGGCTCCGCCTTTACCCCAGGATTTGCCTTTTTTAAGATAAAGCTGTGCTGCTTTGCCAACCACTAAGGTACTATAATAAGCCACAGCTCCTTGAGCAGATGCTGTGATCACCGTTGATAGACCACCAGTCGTTAATTTTAAGGCACTGGAAATAAAGTTAATCCCCCAGATAGTCCCCATTAATAAAAGCATCTGTCCGGCAATGGTTTTAATTAAATCTCCAGCCTCAGAACGAGTTAATGGTAAGCCATACAGTTTTGATAAATGAACAATCAGGCTCACATCAATAATAGCAGCAGCCATTAAATCCGCTACTGGTACAGGGTTAACCGCAACCGCAACCCCTTTGGCTAAGCAATAGCTATGGATTAATTTTTCAGCCAGTTCTTTACGTACCAGCATAATGCGCTCACTGACTTGATCGGATAAATTACCAGCAAACAAACTGGCGTTAAGCGCAGCTAAGGTCTTACCTTCTGTTTTTACAATCGACCAAAGGCAGGTCTTTAATTCATCGACATCTGGAGGAAATTTCTTGGTGGTTTCGGTTTCATTACCTTGTTCATCCACCAAAATATAATATTTTTCTACCGTAGTAGATGATGCCAAAATAATATTTTCTTCATAAACCAGCTCCCTCACTCTATCATGCAGGCTAGTTAATAATAATTGCTGCTCTTTTTGGGTATAACGATCACTTTTATTCAGTACTAAAACAACGGGTCTGGACTCTGATACCACTTGTTTGAGTGCTTTATATTCTGTATCTGTCATATCACTATCAACAACAAATAGAATAATATCAGAACGGGAGGCCACTTCATGCGCCATTGCGGCTCTTTGTTCCCCTTCTATTTCATTAATACCGGGCGTATCAATAAAGTAGACCCCTCCCGCTTCATATTCTTGCCAGTTGGCGTAGGCATTGAGTTTTGTTTCCCCATGTAAGGGGCTGGTTGAGAATTGCTCTGTGCCAATCAAGGCATTAAGTAAGGAAGACTTACCCACACTGACACGACCAATAACTGAAATATGAATATGTTCATGTTCAATTTTTTCCAACATGCGTTCTATTTGTTGAAAATCATCTTTTAGAGAGTCTCGTACTTTTTGTGGTACCCTCTTGTCATGCAATAAGGCACTGAGGCTTTCTTTAGCAAGACTCAGGTGTTGATCGCCCTCGTCGATTGTTTCTAGATCACTGGTTTCTTGTGCTTTATTGGTCATTACTTTTTTAGAGACAATATCTTGATAGATGTTATTGAGTGTCATTACGGAGCTTAAAGACCAATTTGATAAAGTCTTTTGTGCGCGATTCAATAGTTTCACTTAATTGTTCCTTATACAAATCACTAATCAATACCGGTGATAATTGACCAGTCACTTCTAGTGTGCGGGAAACTGAACGCCCTAATGTATCAAAAATCATTCCATAAGCAACTGCATGCATTGCACCACCAGAAATAGTCCCCATTCCGGGAAAAGCCTTAAGCCCATTGCCAGCAATAGCCAAAAGTAAAGGCAATGTTTTACCCATACGTGATTGTATCAGTTCAAGCAATTTATTGGCATCAATATCACTGGCATTAACATGATAGAGCTTACATAAATCCTTAACCATTTGAATGCCTAAATAGCCCTGTACCAGTAAATCTGAGCCAGGACTTATGGTTGCCATTGAAGCAACAACCGCTTTTTGTGTATAGGTTTTTATCAATCTCTGGCTTTGAGAACGTTTAAAGTGCCCCTCGACATCATCGAGTTTTTGGTTGATCATTGTAGCGACTGATGCTTCTCTAAATTGTTCTAATTGATCAATATTATACACACTCAACATCATCAATAGTTGCTCATATAATGCTTGGACATTAATCTCAATGGGGCGTTGCACACGCTCCTCATCACCATTAGGGAGGACTCGAATATAATCACGAAAACCGCCTGCACTAATCAATACAATGGGAATATCATGCTCAGGAGATACTGTCTGTAAGCGTTTTTTTAGTTGCTCAACCAGTTGTTGTTGATCTGTTTTGCTATAACGCTCTGATTTATTAAGTGCAATAATACAGGGTTTATTAAGTGCAATGACTTTTTTTAACTGGGTAAATTGGCTAGCGGTTAGATCACCATCACAAAGATAGAGAGCAATATGTGCTCGTTGCACTTCATCAATAGATAATGGATCTAAGTGGGCAAACTGTTCATTTAAACCCGGCATATCCGTTAAGGTAAGTAATTGTTCGATATGATTGTTTAATCGCCACTCATAGTGAGTCACTTCTCGTGTGGTACCACCAATAACACTACTATGAATACTATATTCTTGAGCATGAGAGCGACCACTGTCTGCAGGTTGGTTATAATTAATTAAGGCTTTGATTACAGAACTTTTACCACTGCTAATATCACCAAATACAGCAATATAGATCCTTTTCTGTGATTTTCTTTGGCTATAATCACGCAGTTCATTTTTAATACTCACCAATTCTGGAGATACTGCCAATTCACTTTGCCATTGCTCTAAAGAATTATTTTTTTCATCATAGGAAGGTGTTTCGTCTAAGACCTCGACTTGAGTTGTATTTGAATCTATCGCATTATTATCTTGAGAAGCTATTTTTTGATTGAGCTGAGTAAAACGTTGTTGACTGCTCTGAATGGAACGATTTCTTTGGGCTAATTCTTCCTGTTCTTTAAATGATTTTTTTTTAGGCCAGAGAATACGCCCGATCATTCGTCCAAAAATTAATGAGATAAGGACGACACCAGAAATATAAAGTGACTGTAACCATAATGGTTTTTGCTGTAGTTGTGCCCAAACAGAAAAGGATAGGTTAGAAATAAAAAGAAGAGCAACAAAAAAAAGTAAAAATAAAACAACTAAGCCAATAGCAATGAAAATTCGAGAAGAGGGTAATTGTTTCATTTCTAAGATAGTTCGGGGAGCTGAGTTATTAAGATCAGCTTTAAAGTCCCCTCTCACATTGCAAGAGGGTACCTTTAAAACTAGGAGGCTAAGTGATTAAAAATCAAAGCCATCAGAACTTTTATCCTCTCCTGCCGCACCAGCTGCAAGGGTTAACGC
>Ga0256831_1001252_pt1 | contig 13437 bp, 12 predicted proteins | sample 132544metaG_FD_189087 | JGI IMG/M metagenome (GOLD analysis project Ga0256831, IMG submission 189087) | Hydrothermal vent microbial communities from Lau Basin, Pacific Ocean - 132-544 | ecosystem: Environmental > Aquatic > Marine > Hydrothermal vents | place: Pacific Ocean: Lau Basin | collected...
TTCATATTATTGTTGCTATTACACTTGTCGGTCTAATCCTTATCCAGCAGGGTAAGGGGGCTGATGCCGGCGCTGCTTTTGGCAGCGGAGGCGGTGGTGCTTCAGCAACAGTATTTGGCAGCCAGGGTTCTGGTAATTTTATGACCAAAACAACCGCTGTCCTGGCCACTGTTTTCTTTATTACCAGTCTGTTTCTGTCTTTTTTGTCCGGCAAAATATCGGAACAAAAAGCTGAATCTGTAGAAGTATCTAACCAGGTGCAACAAATACAATCTGAAGATAAGCCTGCACTGCCTGTGAGTGATAGTACTCCGGCTGAAAGCAGTGATAAACCGGCAATACCGGTACCTGCAAAATAGGAATAATAAAAGATAACTACGTCAGTATAATAAGAGTTTCTACAATCTGATACGGTAATTTATACAGAATAGTTACAAAAGAGTTCGCCGATGTGGTGGAATTGGTAGACACGCTATCTTGAGGGGGTAGTGGCGAAGGCCGTGCCGGTTCGATTCCGGCCATCGGCACCAAATTCAGATACAATGCAATATAAAATAATAATATTCTGAATGCGAGCTGAAACAAATGACAATGGGAGGGGATTACAGGATCAGTATTTCGTTCCTATTGATATCTATCAATAAGTTAGCAAATACTTCTTTACTTCCTGTCAATCCTGCCTTTTAACATATTATAAAAAGATGTAATTGCCTGTTAAAAAGGCTTTTCATAAGATTAAAATTGGTTTAAAGTATATTTAATTTAGTGCTTGAATAAGTACCAGAACAAGCAATAGACAAGACACTTTAAACTAACAATAAGAACTTATAATAACCTTAAATAATATTAGTGTCTGACTTAAGTCAGATTATGTAAGGAGCGCTAATATGCTTGAAAATTACCTTCCTGTACTGATTTTTATGGGAGTGGGGCTTCTGGTTGGAATCGGGATGACTGCAGCAGGTCTTATCTTATCACCGCACAGACCTGATCGAGAAAAAAATTCACCTTACGAATGCGGCTTCGAGGCATTTGAAGATTCACGTATGAAGTTTGACGTTCGTTACTATCTGGTTGCAATCCTGTTTATTATTTTTGATCTGGAAATCGCATTTTTATTCCCCTGGGCAGTGGTACTGGACAGTATTGGTACCTTCGGGCTGGTGGCAATGGCTATTTTTCTGGGCCTGTTAGTGGTTGGTTTTATCTACGAATGGAAAAAAGGTGCGCTTGAATGGGAATAGAAGGATTACTTGAAGAAGGTCTGATCACCACCACTGCGGATAAGATGATTAACTGGGCCAGAACCGGTTCCATGTGGCCAATGACCTTTGGACTTGCCTGCTGTGCGGTAGAAATGATGCAGGCCGGTGCTTCACGCTATGATCTGGACCGTTTCGGTATTGTGTTTCGTCCCAGCCCAAGACAGTCTGACGTGATGATTGTAGCCGGCACACTGGTAAACAAAATGGCTCCGGCCCTGCGCAAGGTTTATGACCAGATGGCTGAACCCCGCTGGGTTATTTCCATGGGCTCATGTGCTAACGGTGGCGGCTATTACCATTATTCCTATGCCGTTGTGCGTGGTTGTGACCGGGTCGTGCCGGTGGATATTTATGTACCGGGCTGTCCACCCACAGCAGAAGCGCTGCTATATGGTATTATCCAGCTGCAGAACAAAATCAAACGTACCAATACCATTGCTCGTTAAAGCAAGAGCAGAACTAGAGCAAATATAAAGTAGAGAAGATACTGAATGTCTCAATATTATTCTGAACTGTCTGAAAAAGTAACCGCTAAACTGGCTCCAATTGAGGCTATTTCGGCTACCGTTGCTCATGGTGAACTCACCATTGAAGTCAGCAAGGAGAATCTGATAGCTGTCTGTGAGATATTAAAAGATGACTCAGAGCTGGCTTTTGATACCGTTGTTGATGTCTGCGGGGTTGATTACAGCAGCTATGGTGTTGCTACAAACTCCGGTGACTCTAAAAGCTCTGCTGCAAAAAAAATTCCCAGTCGTTATGCTTCGGTTTGTCACCTGCTGTCAGTTACTAATAATCATCGAATTCGTCTCAGAACATGGCTGGATAATGACTTTCCGGTAGTGGATTCCATTGTCGGTCTGTGGGGCGGTGCAAACTGGTTTGAACGGGAAGCCTTCGATATGCTGGGTATTTTGTATTCCGGCCATCCTGATTTAAGGCGCATCCTGACCGATTATGGTTTTATCGGACACCCGCTGCGCAAGGACTTTCCTCTGGTGGGTCAGGTTGAGATGCGCTACGATGCCAATAAGCAACGGGTTGTTTATGAACCGGTTACGCTTGAAGAACGGGTAAATATTCCCAGGGTTATTGTGGCTGATAATAGATATGCAGAACGTGAGCTGGCAGCTCGGGCTCAGGAAGCCGCAGAAGCACAGGAAGCTTCGGTGCAAAAAGAAAGTGGGGATAAGGCCTAATGTCAGAAATTCAGAACTATACCCTTAACTTCGGCCCGCAGCATCCTGCTGCGCATGGCGTATTACGTCTGGTACTGGAACTGGATGGTGAAGTGATTCAAAGAGCTGACCCCCATGTTGGTCTGCTGCATCGTGGTACCGAAAAACTGGCTGAGAGTCGTATTTATAACCAGAGTATTGGTTATATGGATCGTCTGGACTATGTGTCCATGATGTGTAATGAGCATGCCTATTGCATGACCATTGAAAAATTACTGGATATTGAAGTACCCGAACGTGCTCAGTATATCCGCGTAATGTTTGATGAAATCACCCGTATTCTGAATCATCTTATGTGGCTGGGAACACATGCTCTGGATGTGGGCGCTATGACCATGTTCCTGTATTGTTTCCGTGAACGCGAAGATTTAATGGATGCCTATGAGGCAGTATCCGGTGCCCGTATGCATGCCTCCTATTATCGTCCCGGCGGTGTTTACCGCGACCTGCCCGATAGCATGCCACAGTACGAAGCTTCACAATGGCATAATCAGAAGGAAGTGAACGAACTGAATAAAAATCGTCAGGGTTCCTTACTGGACTTTTTAAAAGATTTTACCAGCCGTTTTGAGACCTATGTGGATGAATACGAAATCCTGCTGACTGAAAACCGTATCTGGAAACAGAGGACGGTTGATATTGGCTGTCTGACTGAGCAGCAGGCCAAAGACCTGAGCATGACTGGCCCTATGTTACGTGCTTCAGGTGTTGCCTGGGATCTGCGTAAGATGGAACCTTATGAAGTCTACGATAAACTGGACTTTGATATTCCGGTTGGAACCAATGGTGACTGCTATGATCGTTATGTGGTTCGAATGGAAGAAATGCGTCAGTCTAATCGTATTATCAGTCAGTGTATTGAGTGGCTGCAGAACAATCCCGGTCCAGTTATGCACGAAGATCACAAACTGACTATACCCGAACGCATGGATATGAAACAGGATATGGAAGGTTTAATCCATCATTTTAAACACTTTACCGAAGGTTATATGGTACCGGAAGGTGAGGCCTATTGCGGCGTAGAACATCCAAAAGGCGAATTTGGTACCTATATTGTTTCCGATGGTGCCAATAAACCCTACCGTTTAAAAATCAGAGCGCCAGGCTTTGCACATCTTTCCGCAATGGATTTTCTTGTTAAGGGACATATGCTTGCGGATGTAGTTACCGTTATTGGTACACTGGATATTGTATTTGGGGAGATTGACAGATAATGTCTCAAGTGACTCAATCACCGAGCGAACTTATTAATGCTGAATCGAAACAGGATATCGATCAATGGCTGACTAAATATCCGGATGATCAAAAACAGTCTGCGGTCATGGCGGCTCTGCGTATTGTGCAGGATCAAAATGGCGGCTGGCTAACTCGGGAATTAATGGATGCCGTAGCAGACTATCTGGACATGGATAATATCCATGTCTATGAAGTCGCTACCTTTTACTCCATGTATGAACATCAACCAGTAGGGAAGCACAAGATCTGTGTCTGTACCAATATTTCCTGTATGAATTGCGGTTCCGGAAAAATTGTTGATCACCTGGAAGAGAAATTAGACATTAAACTGGGCGAAACCACTGAAGATAATCAGTTTACTCTGAAAGAAGTCGAATGTCTGGGAGCCTGTTCCGGTGCCCCCATGATTCAGATTGGTGAACACTATTACGAGAATCTGAGTCCTGAAAAAATTGATGAGATCCTGAATAGTTTAAAATAATGATGACACAACATTGTCGTTATAGTAAAAATATGGTAACAAAAATAAATTGCTTGAGTATTTAAAGCCAGGCGGAGTATTAAATGGCAAACGAAGTTTGTTTTAGAACATTACATCTTGACAAGCCCTGGACGCTGGAGTCCTATCTCAGTGTGGGCGGCTATGAGTCTCTGAAAAAGATCCTCACGGAGAAGATATCGGCTGAAGATATTATTGAAGAAGTAAAAACTTCCGCTTTAAGAGGTCGTGGTGGTGCCGGTTTCCCAACGGGCCTGAAATGGAGCTTTATGCCGCGTCAGGCACCGGGTCAGAAATATATCGTCTGTAATTCAGATGAAGGTGAACCGGGTACCTGCAAGGATCGTGATATTCTTCGTTATAACCCGCACCAGTTGATTGAAGGTATGGCCATTGCTGCTTATTGTATTGGAGCTGATTGCGGATATAACTATATCCGTGGTGAATTCTGGGAACCCTTCAGCCGTTTTGATAATGCTTTGAACGAAGCACGTGAAGCCGGTTACCTGGGTGAAAAACTGTTTGGCAGCGATTTTAATTTTGATCTGCACGCCCATTTAGGCGGCGGCGCTTATATTTGCGGTGAAGAAACCGCACTGCTGGAATCCATTGAAGGTAAAAAGGGGCAGCCACGTTTTAAACCCCCTTTTCCTGCCAGTTTTGGTTTATACGGTAAGCCCACTACAATTAACAACACCGAAACTCTGGCCTCAATCCCAGTGATTGTGGAAAAAGGCGGACAATGGTTTCTGGACATGGGAAAGCCTAATAACGGCGGCACTAAAATCTTTTCGGTGTCCGGTAATGTCAAACGCCCCGGAAATTACGAAATTAATATGGGTACGCCTTTTTCAGAATTACTGGAAATGTGCGGTGGTATGAAAGACGGTTACACCTTAAAAGCCGTTATTCCAGGCGGCAGCTCATCACCCGTGATCCCCGCAGAACAGATGATGGACGTAACCATGGATTATGACGGTATTTCAAAGGCCGGTTCCATGCTGGGTTCCGGTGCGGTAATTATTCTGGATGATCAGGTGTGCATGGTGAACGCTCTGGCCAGGTTGTCACATTTTTATCATGAAGAATCCTGTGGTCAGTGTACTCCCTGTCGGGAAGGCACAGGCTGGTTGTCAAGAGTCATGCATCGTATAGAACACGGTCAGGGCAGACAGGAAGACCTGGACCTGCTGGACAAAGTGGCCGGCGATATTATGGGGCGTACCATTTGTGCCCTGGGTGAAGCCGCATCCCTGCCGGTAAAAGGCTTTTTAAAGCATTATCGTGATGAGTTTCAGTATCACATTGATCATAAAAAATGTATGGTCGGGCCGGGCAGTAACTAATAAATCGCTCCGTAAGCTTACCTTCTCCGGACAGGAGAGGGCAGGAGTGAGGATAAACTTTAAAGACAGATTAACGAGTATTTTAATATGGTAACGATTGAAATTAACGGAAAACAGGTTCAGGCAGAGCAGGGTCAGATGCTGATTGAAGCAGCTGATAATGCAGGTATTGCCATACCCCGTTTTTGTTATCATAAAAATCTCTCCATTGCTGCAAACTGCCGGATGTGTCTGGTGGAAGTAGAAAAAGCCCCTAAGCCTATTCCTGCCTGTGCAACTCCTGTGACGGAAGGTATGGTGGTTAATACCCGATCAACCAAAGCCCTGGCAGCGCAGAAAGCGGTTATGGAATTCCTGTTAATTAACCATCCTCTTGACTGCCCGGTCTGTGATCAGGGGGGGGAATGTGACCTGCAGGACTTTTCTGTGGGTTATGGCAGTGATTCCACCAAATATCATGAAATGAAGCGGGTGGTAAAAGACAAAAACATTGGTCCTTTAATTGCCACCGAACTGACCCGTTGTATCCATTGTACCCGCTGTGTTCGTTTCGGGCAGGAAATTGCCGGTATGCGTGAACTGGGAGCCTGTGGCCGTGGTGACTGGATGGAAATTGGCACTTATATTGAAAAAAGTGTGGATTCTGAACTGTCCGGAAACATTATTGACCTGTGTCCGGTGGGGGCGCTGACCTCTAAAGTGTCCCGTTTTACCTATCGTGTATGGGAACTGGCCAGCAACGACGCTATTGCGGCACATGACTGCATTGGTTCCAACTATAATGTACAGACCAAAAATGGTGAAATTAAACGGGTCATTGCCCGTGAAAACAATGATATCAATGACAGCTGGATATCCGATAGAGATCGCTACAGTTTTGAAGGCATTAATAGTGAGCAGCGTCTGACCCGGCCTATGATTAAACAGGATGGACAATGGCAGCAGGCAAGCTGGGATGATGCCCTGCAGTTTGCCGTCAACGGCTTAAAACAGATTAATGACGGCACTCAGATAGGTGCCCTGTGTTCACCTTCGGCAACTACCGAGGAAATGTATTTACTACAGAAATTAATGCGTGGAATAGGCTGTCATAATATTGATCACCGTTTGCGTCAGACTGATTTCAGTGGTCAGGATCAGGATCCTGAATTTTTGGGACTGGGTATGCCATTGTCAGAGGTCAACAACCTCAATGCGGCATTACTCATTGGTTCCAATGTTCGTAAAGAACAACCGATTATGGGACACCATTTAAGACAGGCGGCATTAAAAGGGGCGAAAATCTCGTTTGTTAATCCCGTCAGGAATGATGCTATTTTTAAGGTGGCGCATGAATTTGTGACGGCTCCGTCGCAAATGTTTAAAGAATTAAAAGTACTGGCAAAAGCGGCGCTGGAAGTAACCGCTAAAGAAGCACCGGAAGGCTTATCTGCACTGGTTGCCTCTGTGAAAGTCGGTGATGAACACAAAGCCTGTATTGAAGAGCTTAATAATGGTGAACATTCAGCCGTTATTATAGGTACTATGCTGCAGGCTATGCCGAATTATGCGGCGATGCGTATGCTGGCCTCATACCTGGCTTCAGCAACGGCTTCAACTTTGGGATATTTAACTCCGGGAGCGAATACTTCAGGCGCTTGTCTGGCCGGTTTATTACCTTATAGAGATAAAAAACAACAGGCTGATAATGGTTTGAATACCCAGGCGATGCTGGCAGAGCCACGCAAAGGCTATGTTTTATTTAATATTGAGCCGGAGCGGGATATAGAAAATCCGCAGCAGGCCATTAGTGCTCTGCAAAGTGCTGACTTTGTAGTGTCTCTGAGTCTGTACCCGTCAGATGCTTTGCAGGATAATGCCGATGTTATTTTACCACTGGCTGCAGTGACTGAATCATCCGGCACACTGATTAATGTGGCTGGAAACTGGCAGAGCTTTAATGCCGTCAGTAAAGCCAGAGGACAGGCCAAACCCGGCTGGAAGATCCTGCGGGTAATGGGAAATCTATTTGATGTGGATGGTTTTGACTATCAAAGTTCAGAAGAGGTTCTGGGCGAGGTCAAATCAGCCTCAGGTGATTCCAGTACCCGTGCTGCAGAGAATCAGATAGACTGGCAGTGTCCGGACAGTATCAAAGCAGAAACAGCTATGCAGCGTATTGCTGAATTACCTGTTTATTGTGTTGATAGTGTGGTTCGTCATGCTCATGCCTTGCAGCTGACAGCTGATGCTCAGGTAAATAGCGCGCGTATTAATTCTGCACTGGCGAAAAAACTGAAACTGGAAGACGGACAGGACGTGTCTGCCGTTCAGGATAAATACAATGTGGATATCAGTATTAGCATTGATGACCGAATTGCTGATAATTGTGTTTATATACCGGCAGGTATTGAACAGGCGAGCGCTTTGGGTGGCGGATATGACACAATTGAACTGGTCTCTAAATGAACACACATGGGCAGCAACAAATGTGTAACAAAAAAGTACAGCTTAATAAACGGAGCAGATTTTGTTAGACCTGATTTTATCCATTTATGAAATACCGGTAATTAATATACTCGTTAAGATCATAGTGATCCTGGTGCCGTTATTATTAACTGTGGCATATTTCACCTATGCAGAACGAAAAATTATCGGTTATATGCAGGTTCGTATAGGACCCAACCGTGTCGGACCCAGAGGCTGGCTGCAGCCTATCGCCGATGCCATGAAGCTGATGTTTAAGGAAATTATTTTTCCTTCCGGAGCCAATAAGGTTCTGTTTACTATCGCGCCGACACTGGCCATTGCCACCGCACTGGCGGCCTGGGCTGTTATACCCTTTGGTTCGGAAATGGTACTGGCGGATCTGAATGTTGCTTTATTATATATTCTGGCCATGACCTCTATTGGTGTGTACGGTGTTATTCTGGCCGGCTGGTCATCCAATTCCAAGTACGCCATTATGAGTACCCTGAGAACCGCTGCCCAGGTAGTCTCCTATGAAATTGCTATGGGCTTTGCGCTGGTTGGCGTAGTAATGGCCGCGCGCAGTCTGAATATTGGCGAAATTGTCGAAGGCCAGAGCGGCAGTATCTGGGGCTGGTATATGTGGCCCTTATTACCCCTGTTTTTTATTTACTTTATTTCAGGTGTGGCAGAGACCAATCGTGCACCTTTTGATGTTGCCGAAGGTGAATCTGAAATTGTAGCCGGTTTCCACGTAGAGTATTCCGGTATCCTGTTTGCCATCTTCTTCCTGGCGGAATACGCCAATATGATCCTGATTTCCATTATGGCCGCTTTGCTGTTTATGGGTGGCTGGTTATCACCTTTTGAAGGTGTCGGTTTCCTGGGGCTGGGTTCCAGCTTTCTGGCTGCTTCCAGCATAGTCTGGTTATTAGCAAAAACAGCCATTTTTATGTTCCTGTTCTTATGGTTCAGAGCAACATTCCCGCGTTATCGTTATGATCAGATCATGCGTCTGGGCTGGAAAGTATTTATACCGGTTACCATAGTATGGATTTATGTCATTGGCATTATGTATTACATGCAAATAGCGCCCTGGTTCATCAAGGGTTAATTGCAGAAAAATGTGTATTTTTGGAGATAGTTTGTGCGCCATCTGACCCAGTTTATTAACAGCCTGTTTTTAGCAGAACTTTTTAAGGGCTTAAGTGTTACGGGGAAATATCTTTTTAAGAAAAAGATCACAGTTCAGTACCCGGAAGAAAAAACACCCCAGTCATTTCGTTTTAGAGGTTTGCATGCATTGCGTCGTTATGCCAATGGTGAAGAACGCTGTATCGCCTGTAAACTCTGTGAAGCTATCTGTCCTGCTCTGGCAATAAGTATTGAATCTGAAGAGCGCAAAGATGGTACTCGTAGAACCAAAAGCTATGATATTGATTTAACCAAATGTATTTTCTGTGGTTTCTGTGAAGAATCCTGTCCAGTGGATTCCATTGTTGAAACCCGGATTTTTGAGTATCACGGTGAAGAACGCGGTGACCTGCTAATGACCAAAGAAAAATTACTGGCAGTGGGTGATAAATACGAGCAGCAGATTGCAGCAGACCGGGCACAGGATGCACCTTATCGCTAATTATGACAGTTAAAAAATGAGTTGCGAAACTAATTATTAAGAAAAATGGCCAGACATTTCCTGATAAAAAGATGTCTGCCAAAAGTGGAATAATATATGGAAACCTTTGTTTTTTACGTTTTTTCGGCCTTCTTGGTGCTTTCTGCTCTGATGGTCATTACCGTTAACAATCCGGTAAAAGCCGCATTTTTTCTGGTACTGAGTTTTTTTTCCTCGGCCGCCATCTGGTTATTACTGGAAGCTGAATTCCTGGCCATTATTCTGGTGATTGTTTATGTGGGTGCGGTTATGGTGCTGTTCCTGTTTGTGGTTATGATGCTGGACATCAATATGGCGCAAATTAAAAAAGGTTTTGTTAATAATCTACCGCTGGCCGTTGCGGTTGCCATTGCCATGTTTGCGACTATTTTCTTTGTGGTGGGCGGCGATTCGTTTAGTGCATCTGTCTTTACCATACCGGATCCTCATGCTGCAGATTATAGTAATGTAGCTGAACTGGGTAAGGTAATATACACCGACTATGTTTATGCGTTTGAAATTGCAGCCGTTATTCTGCTGGTTGGTATTATTGCCGCCATCAGCCTGACCTTGAGACGACGTCCCAATACCCGTCATCAGAAAATTGAAGAACAGGTTGCGGTTAAGAGTAAAGATCGTTTACGTGTTATGAAAGTTGAAGCACAGGAGAGAAAATAATGTTATCACTTACTCATTTTCTGGTTCTGGGTGCTATTGTGTTTTCCATCAGTATGGCCGGTATTTTTATTAATCGAAAAAATGTCCTGATTCTGCTGATGTGTGTGGAACTCATGCTGCTGGCTGTGAATACTAATTTTATTGCATTTTCTCATTATCTGGGAGATAGCGCAGGGCAGGTCTTTGTTTTCTTTATTCTTACCGTTGCGGCAGCAGAAGCAGCAATTGGCCTGGCAATTTTAGTGGTGTTGTTTAGAAACAAACGTACTATTAATGTCGAAGAACTCGATACATTGAAAGGTTAATCCAGTGTTTGAAAATTATAGCGACTCACAAGTTTATCTGGCCATTGTACTGGCACCGCTGATCGGTTCCATTATTGCGGGTGTTTTTGGTACTTATATCAGTCGGGCAGTGTCTCATATCGTAACCATTGCCGGGGTAGCCATATCATTTATTCTGGCATTGTTCGTTTTCAAATATTTTGCCTTTGATGGCGCTCATATCTATAACGAAACCGTTTATACCTGGCTGGTCAGTGACGGCATTCACTTTGAAGTGGGCTTCATGGTGGATAATCTGACCTCTATGATGTTAGTCGTAGTCAGTTTTGTTTCGCTCATGGTGCATTTGTATACCATTGGTTATATGCACGATGATCCGGGCTATAAACGTTTTTTCAGCTATATATCGCTGTTTACTTTCTCCATGTATATGCTGGTCATGTCCAATAACTTCCTGCAGTTGTTCTTTGGCTGGGAAGCAGTAGGGCTGGTTTCCTATCTGTTAATTGGTTTTTATTATAAAAAAGAAAGTGCTATTTTTGCCAATCTGAAAGCCTTTCTGGTAAACCGGGTCGGTGACTTTGGTTTTATTCTGGGTATTGCCGGTATTCTTATGCTGTTTAATACTCTGGATTATGCTCAGGTCTTTGCAGCAGCTGACTCTAAAGCCGGTGCCACGATTGAACTTATACCCGGTATGCAGTGGTCAATGATCACTGTTATCTGTATATTATTATTTATCGGTGCCATGGGTAAATCAGCTCAGGTACCATTACATGTGTGGTTGCCCGATTCAATGGAAGGCCCTACTCCCATTTCTGCTCTGATCCATGCGGCTACTATGGTAACTGCCGGTATCTTTATGGTGACCAGAATGTCGCCATTGTTTGAACTGTCTGAAACTGCATTGTCTTTTATTCTGGTTATTGGTGCTATTACCGCTCTATTTATGGGCTTTCTGGGTATTATTCAAAACGATATCAAGCGAGTGGTGGCGTATTCAACACTCTCTCAGCTTGGTTATATGACCGTTGCATTAGGTGCTTCAGCGTATTCCGCTGCAGTGTTTCATCTGATGACCCATGCTTTCTTTAAGGCGCTGTTATTCCTGGCCGCCGGTTCTGTTATTATCGGCATGCACCATGTACAGGATATTCGCAAAATGGGCGGGTTAAAAAAATACATGCCGATTACTTACTGGACCTCATTAATCGGGACTCTGGCACTGATAGGTTTCCCTGGGTTCTCCGGTTTTTTCTCTAAGGACAGCATTATTGAAGCTGTTCAGACAGCCCATATTCCAGGCGCTAGTTTTGCCTATTATTCAGTTCTGCTGGGAGTTTTTGTTACAGCGCTATACAGCCTGAGATTGTTCTTTATTGTCTTTCATGGTGAAGAACGTATGGATAACCATACTAAAGAACATTTAAAAGAATCACCCTGGGTGGTTACCATACCTTTAATTTTACTGGCCATTCCATCGGTGATTATTGGTGGTATGACTATTGGCAGCGTATTGTATGGCGATTATTTCCATGGTGTGGTGTTTGTTTCAGAAGCTCACAATGTACTGGAACACCTTAAAGAAGAATATCATGGTCCACTGGCAATGGTGTTGCACAGTTTAAGCTCTGCGCCCTTTATGTTAATGGTTGCTGGTATTGCAGTGGCCTGGCTGCTGTATATGAAAAATCCTTCAGTACCGGGCAAGATCAAGGATTCTTTCCAGTGGCTTTACACTATTATGGACAATAAATACGGCTTTGATATTTTTAATGAAAAAGTCATTGCTGCGGGTACTCGTGGTATTGGTAACTTATTATCCAGAATTGGGGACATCCTGATTATTGACGGTATTATTGTCAATGGCTCTGCAAAAAGTGTGGCCTGGTTCTCCGGTATTATTCGACATATGCAGACCGGTTATTTATATCACTACGCATTCGCCATGATCTTAGGGCTGATCGCCTTATTGGTCATTGTTGTTTATTAAAACAAAATATATTCCCTCTCCCTGTGTGAGAGGGGTAGGGTGAGGGCAGGTTATAACCACCTTCACAATACAATTTTAAGTAAAAAGGTAATAAATAAATGTTTTCAAATTTGCCGTTATTAAGTCTGGTGATTTGGACTCCCATTATAGGTGGGATGCTGGTGCTGGCAACTGGAAGTAAAAACAGCATTGAAGCCAAAGTGCTTTCATTGCTGGTATCTCTGGCAACACTGGCACTTTCAATACCGTTGTACACACAATTTGACAATAGCCTGGCCAGTATGCAGTTTGAAGAACTGCTGCCCTGGATCAGCAGCTTTCATATTAATTATCATATTGGTGTGGATGGTATTTCCATGCCTCTTATTCTACTGACCACTTTTATAACGGTTATCGTAATTATTGCGGCCTGGAAGGTTATTACCTATAAAGTAGCTCAGTATCTGGCGGCTTTTTTAATTCTTGAAGGCTTAATGATAGGTGCTTTTGCCTCACTGGATGCCATGCTGTTTTATGTATTTTGGGAAGCGCTGCTGATACCTATGTTTGTTATTATCGGTATCTGGGGTGGCCCAAATCGGGTTTATGCCACCATTAAATTCTTTCTGTACACCTTTCTGGGTTCAGTCTTTATGCTGATTTCTCTGCTGTATCTGTATATGCATGCCATTGATGTCAATGGTGTCGGTACCTTCAGTATTCTTGATCTGCAAAAATTACCACTGGATTTAACACCGCAAATTTTAATTTTCCTGTCATTCCTGCTGGCGTTTGCAGTCAAAGTACCTATGTGGCC
>Ga0256831_1001253_pt1 | contig 13431 bp, 13 predicted proteins | sample 132544metaG_FD_189087 | JGI IMG/M metagenome (GOLD analysis project Ga0256831, IMG submission 189087) | Hydrothermal vent microbial communities from Lau Basin, Pacific Ocean - 132-544 | ecosystem: Environmental > Aquatic > Marine > Hydrothermal vents | place: Pacific Ocean: Lau Basin | collected...
GTGAACATGCTGTTATTAAAATGCTGGCGGTTGTGGGCTTTATTGATGTCGGCTTTATGTTCGCGCTCGATATAATCAATCGCTGCCATTAAAAAGCCACAAGTGCCCGATGCGGGGTCACAAATAATCTCATCCATTTTGGGTTGCATCAGTTCGACCATCATAGTGATGATATTGCGCGGGGTTCTAAATTGCCCGTTTACGCCTGATTGTTGTAGCTTGCTGAGTAGGTATTCGTAGAGATCACCTTTGGTGTCTTTGTCTGCCATGTCGATGCCGTCGAGCAGTTGCACCACTTGGTCAAGCAATTTGGCGGAGGGAATCATAAAAATAGCATCGTGCATATGCTCGGCAAAGCTGCCTTGCTGGTGTAGATTTTTAATCTTGGGAAAAACTTGGTTTTGCACTGTCTCGAACATCACATCAGGGTCGTTATCTTTAAAGTTTGACCAACGAAGTGCTTGTTCGTCTTGGTTGAAAATAGGGTGCTTAATGGTATCGCCCGTGGCTTGTGCTAATCGTTCGGCGGTACGCTGGATTTCATCAAGGCGGCGAATAAAGAGCAGGTAGGATATTTGCTCAATAACAGAGAGTGGGTTAGTCACGCCACCTGTCCAGAACATTTCCCATACTTGGTCTATTTGGTTGCGAATTTTTCCTGTGAGCATTAGTGATCCTTCGAGGATTTTTATAGTGATTAAGGTGGAGCTTGTAATAAATCTATAGTTTTTTACATAAATAATTACACCCTTCGACTCCGCTCAGGGTACAGCTCCCTGAGCGGAGTCGAAGGGTGCGGAAATTTAATAAATGAATGTCTATAATAAGCTAAACGAGCAAACTATTAGCGTGTCGATACTCTATCAAAATACCGTCCACGGTATAAAAGTCGCTTTTTTTGTAAGTCATCACTATCCTCAAATGCGGTTCTGCAATGCAGTACGTTATTACAAAGTAGCCCTTCATGTGCTTGTAATGTATGACGTAGTATGTAGGGGGAGCCTGTTTTCCAGAGTTGTTGGAGAAATTCTACGGCTTCTAAGGTTGCGCTGTTTTGTTGCCATTCTATATTGCGTGTGCGTGCTGAGTAGCGCATGTGCAACGCGCCCGTTGAGTGCAGTGAAAAAATGGGGCCTGTCTGTGCGGCACGGATTTCTTTGCCGTTGAGGATGTTGGCGGGGATTGTCATCGCATCGGTTTGCATAAAAGCGCGTATGTAGTCAGGGTTCTCATCACGCAAGAGAATATAGGCAATGTCAGGGTCAAGTAATAAGCTTTCACCACCTGATTTAGCGGGGTGTTCGCAATGTAATATGAAGCTGTTTATTTGTTGTTGTGAGGTGTTGTAATAGCCATCAGTATGCCAGCTCAAACGCTTATTAGAATAGGGGATGTATTGATGCTGATTAGGCTGTTTGCAAACGCTAATGGAGGTGAGTTTATCGTCATCAGAACAGAGGTTTTGGTCGAGTGTTTGTAGCCCAAAAAAACGTGCAAATTGGGGGATATTACGTTTGTTTTTTGTGGCGTCTGTAGCAGGATTATTCAGACGATAAAATCCCATATTGTATTGGTTGATTAAACCTTGTAAGGCTTTTATTTCGTTGCTAGTCGGTGTGGTTATATTATCAACACCAATAACTAGCTTATTAATATCATTAGTAAAATTTATTAGCTTGTGATTGCGCCATGTTTGATAAGCAGTATCATTGGAAAGTGCGTAAGGTGTACTGCTAATATCCATAATGATACTCGTGTTTATTGCGTAATTGATATATAAGAATAGGCTACTATACCTCATTCGTAGGCGCGAGATTTGGTGGAATAACATACCTACCTCTTAGTAGGTAGTACTAGGTGTTATTAACATCTCATGGGTGGGGTTTATTCTAGTCGCATATCAGCATAAACTCTGCCAGATCTCGCGATAATGCGATTTTTAAATATTTGATGGGTTGAGTGTTCTTAAATGAGATAACTTAATCACTCAAGCCATAAAGTATCAATTTTTAGGAGGCATGATGGCTGACATGAAGAAATACCCAACGCCAATGTTGGACGTTCTAGAAGAAGGTGAATGGCCAAGTTTTATTACTGGCTTTAAAGATTTAAGAGATAACCACCCAGATGAGCGTATTCGTGGTGTTATTAACGGCCTAATGGGTCAGTTAGAGCATTCTTACGAGACTAAGATGGGTTATTGGAAAGGCGGAACAATTTCTGTCTTCGGATATGGCGGTGGAATTATTCCTCGTTTCTCTGAAGTGGGTGATGCCTTCCCAGAGTCAAGAGAATTCCATACGCTACGTGTTCAGCCACCTGCAGGTAACTTCTACGATACGAATATGCTACGTCAGTTAGCTGATAGTTGGGAAAAATGGGGTTCAGGGCTTCAAACGTTCCACGGTCAGACAGGTAACATCATGTTTATCGGTGCGGATTCTGCTAGTTTTCAGCCTTTCTTTGATGAAGTGAACGACTACGGTTGGGATCTCGGTGGTGCAGGTCCTTGTGTACGTACGGGTATGTCTTGTATCGGTGGCGCGCGTTGTGAGCAGTCTAACTGTAACGAGCAAGCGATTCATCGTCATCTTCAGAATAATTTTACTGATGATGTTCATCGTCCTGCCTTGCCTTATAAGTTCAAGTTTAAGATTTCTGGTTGTCCTAACGATTGTCAAAATGCAATTGAGCGTGCTGACTTTGCCGTTATTGGTACATGGAGAGATCACAAGAAAATAAATCAAGATGCATGGAAGGCTTTTGTTGCTGAGAAAGGTCGTGATTATGTGATGGATAACGTGATTACACGTTGTACAACAGGTAGTTTGTCACTGGGTGATGATGATTCATTGATTGCTGATGAGACTAACTGTGTTCGTTCAATGCATTGTATGAATGTTGTTCCTAAGGCAATTAGCCCAGGTGATGACAAAGGCGTTACGATCCTAATGGGTGGTAAGCGTACATTGAAGATTGGCGATCTAATGGGTATCGTGGTTGTTCCGTTCATGAAGCTTGAGACGGAAGAAGATTATGAAACGATGGTTGAGCTAGCAGAAGAAGTTATCGACTTCTGGGCTGAGAATGGTCTTGAGCATGAGCGTTGTGGTGAGATGATTGAGCGTATTGGCTTGGTTAACTTCCTTGAAGGTATTGATGTTGATCCAGATCCAAATATGATCAAACAACCCCGTAATGTTTCATACGCACGTATGGATGGTTGGGATGAGGCTGCGGAAGAGTGGTTTAATCGTAAACGTGAAGAGAAGTCTGCGGCTTAATCTCGTTATAGAGACCCCCAGTTAATATTAAATATTTAGCGAGAGAAGAGAGTTTCTCTCGTTGTTAAGAGATTAAGGAGATACATATGGCAGCTCCAAAAATGCGCGAGCCGATTGAGTCAGGATGTCCCGATGGTTTTCAGTACATGCATCCAACAATGCGTCGTAACTATGGAACATGGGATTATCATGAGGATGTGCAACCAGGTGTCATGGTTCACGTTGCTAAATATGGTGATGATAAAGTTTGGACGATCAAAGCAGGAACTCAGCGTATCCTTGACGTGTTTACTCTACGTGAATTAATGGATATTGGTGATGAGTTCGGTGATGGTTTTGTACAGTTTACTATCCGTTCAAATATCCAGTTTTTTGTTGATACAGAAGAAAAAGTAGCGCCTTTAGTGGCAAAGTTAGAAGATGCAGGCTATCCCGTTGGTGGAACACGTAACTCGGTTGCGTCAATTTCACATACACAAGGTTGGTTGCATTGTGATATTCCAGGAACCGATGCGTCAGGTGTTGTTAAGGCAATGATGGATGAGCTTCTTCCTTACTGGAGAGGCTGGGAAATGCCTAACCGTGTTCATCTAACAACCTCTTGTTGTCAGATTAACTGTGGTGGTCAAGGCGATATCGCAATTAACGTACAGCATACAAAGCCACCTAAGATTGATCATAGTCTTGTGGGTAATGTGTGTGAGCGTCCTTCGGTTGTTGCGCGTTGTCCTGTTGCTGCGATTCGCCCTGCAATGGTTGATGGTAAGCCATCACTAGAAGTTGATGAGAAAAAATGTATTTGTTGTGGCGCTTGTTACCCTCCTTGTCCTCCAATGCAAATCAATGACTATATGGATACGCAATTAGCGATCTGGATCGGTGGAAATCACTCTAATGCGCGTGGTAAGCCTACCTTCCAACGTCTTGTTGCAGCAGGTGTTCCAAATAATCCACCTCGTTGGCCTGAAGCGACCGCTATCGTTAAGAAAATTCTTGATATTTATAAGGCAGATGCGCGTGATTGGGAGCGCATTAATGAGTGGGTTGAGCGTATCGGTTGGCCACAATTCTTTGAGAAAACAGGATTGCCATTTACGAAGTATCATATTGATAACTGGCGCGGTGCTCGTGCGAATTTGAATTCATCTACGCATATCCGTTTCTAATTTAGTTTGGTTAAGAGGAGTTTAGGTTTTGACCTAAGCTCCTGCAAGCCTGATCTTTATAGATAGTTAGGTATTTTTATATGAAATTTACAGTAATGGTAAATGAAGGGCCGTATCAACATCAGTCATCTGATACCGCACTTCAATTTGTTCGCGCAGCATTGGCGAAAGGGCATGAGATTTTCCGTGTTTTCTTTTATCACGATGGCGTAAATAATGGCACACGTTTAAGTATTCCTCCTGGAGATGATCGTTTACTGCAAAAAGAATGGTCTGAGCTAGCGAAAGAGCATGATCTTGATATGGTTATCTGTATCGCGGCAGCACAGCGTCGTGGTTTAATGGATGCTAAAGAAGCAGAACGTCAAGGTTTAGACGCTAATAATATTATTGATGGCTTTCATATTTCAGGCTTGGGTCAGTTGATCGAAGGTGGAATTCAAAGTGATCGTACTATCGTATTTGGAGATTAATCATGGCGACTAAAAAATTCATGTTTGTTAATCGCAAAGCCCCTTATGGTACGGTTTATGCGCTAGAGTCTTTAGAAGTTGTTTTAATCGCTGCCGCGTTTGACCAAGATATTTCATTAGCATTTCTTGATGATGGTGTTTATCAGATTACAAAAGGTCAGGATACCACGGGTATTGGGCAAAAGAACTTTTCAAATGCGTATAAAGCATTAGGTGATTACGATATTAGCAAAATGTATGTCGAAAAAGAGTCACTAGAAGAACGTGGTTTAACCCAAGATGATCTGATGGATCTGGTTTGGGAAGATGAAGATGATGACTATGAAGAAAAGCCATCCATCATTATGGTAAACCGTGAAGAAATGGCTGCTGTTATGGCAGAGCAAGAAGTGACATTAAGTTTCTAAAAGGAGTGATGAAAAATGGCAATGCTACATATTGTAAATAAGTCACCTTTTGAAAAAGTGACATTTGAGTCTTGTTTAAATCATGTGTCAGCAGGTGATTCAGTCTTGATGATTGAAGATGCGGCAGTAGGCGCAGTAGACGGAACTGCATTTGCAGATGAACTGAAGTCAGCTATGACAAAAGTAAATGTCTATGTTTTAGCAGGTGATCTCACAGCACGAGGACTAAGCGAAGATAGATTAATTGATGGTATTAATACGGTTGATTATGCAGGCTTTGTTGATTTGACTACGGGTAATGAAACAATACAGAGCTGGTTATAATTGATGTTATTTTGGGGATAATACCCAGTATGACCAATAGTTAAACAGCGTAATTTTAATAGCAAATATAAGGAATGATTGACATGGCATCTATAGAAGTAGGCGGTCAAACAATAGAGTTAGACGAAGAAGGTTACTTAATTGATTTAGGTTCTTGGACTCGTGAAATCGGTGAAGCATTAGCAAAAGAAGAAGATGTTGAGCTAACAGATGAGCATTGGAACATCATTGACTTTTTACGTGAGTACTATGAAGAGTATCAAATTGCTCCAGCAGTACGTGTATTGACTAAAGCAGTTAAAAAACGTTTAGGAAAAGATAAAGGTAATTCTAAGTACCTTTATTCTTTATTCCCTTATGGTCCTGGTAAGCAAGCTTGTAAGTACGCAGGTCTACCAAAGCCAACAGGGTGTGTATAAGCTTTATTGAGGCTTTTATGCTTTAGCTAAAGATAATTGATCTTTAGCTGAAAAAGAGAATCGGAGCATGTTCTCCGATCTCTTTCATAAATTTATATTGATAGTTTTTTGTTTGTTCATCAGTTGCTCTCAGCTATCAACACGCGTGCCTGCTAGTACCTATGTGAATTTATGAAAGAGATAAATTTCAGGAGAGAGTAAAGTGTTCTTGAGTGTTTTTTTTGGTGTGATCTTTTGGATCGCTACCTTAGTTATGGTGCTAGGAATTGCATTTAAGGTTTTCATCTATTGGAAAACTCCAGCCCCTTTAAAAATTCCTACAACACCAGCCCCTTTGACTAAAAGAGGGGTATGGGTGAGGATGCTTAAAGAAGTTACGCTTTTTTACAGCCTATTCCGTTCCAATAAATTGCTGTGGGTGTTAGGGATATTATTTCATTATGCCTTAGCACTTATTTTACTGCGTCATGCTCGTTATTTCCAAGATCCCGTTTGGTTTATTGTTGAAATAGCACAACCTTTTGGCAAATACGCAGGTTTTTTAATGGTGATTGCCTTAATCGGTTTGTTATTGCGTCGTATTTTCATTGATAGAGTGCGCTATATAACCGCCCCATCGGATAGAGCAATGTTAGGCTTGCTGATTATGATTGGTGTGTCGGGCTTGCTGATGAAGTTTGTCAGCCACACGGATATTTTAATGGTAAAGTCCTTTTTTATAGGGTTGCGAACCTTTACCTTTAATCCATTGCCAGCGGATCCTATCTTAGTTGTGCATTTGTCGCTTGTTGCAACATTGATGTTGATATTTCCTATTAGTAAGTTATTACATGCTCCTGGAGTGTTTTTCAGCCCAACGCGTAATCAGGTTGATAATCCAAGAGAAAAACGTCATTTATCGGGCTGGGCTAAAGAGCTAGAAACGCAAGATAAACTGTATTTGCATGAGTTGGATAAATAAGGGCATACGTTATGGCAGATTATGAAATCCCAACAGTAACGGGCGACGATGGCATTGTTGATGTGCCTGCTCTGAAAGAAGGCACAATGGGGCATTTGCATGGCCCGTGGATATCAAAGCCTGAGTTTCAAAAAGAAATGGGCTTTCCAACTGATTTCGAAATGCCCGCAGGTGTTGAGAACTATGGAGACGCTGGCACATTAGTTGAAAACTGGAAAGAGCGAGCTATTGATAAGCTAGGTGACTTAACCAGTCGCTATCGTTCATTGCAGGTGTTTTTAGATATTTGTGTTAAATGCGGAGCTTGTACGGATAAGTGTCATTACTTTATTGGCTCGAAAGATCCAAAAAACATGCCCGTTGCTCGTCAAGATTTATTGCGTAAGGTTTACCGTCGTTACTACACTTTTGCAGGTAAGTTCTTTGGCAAAATAGGTCATCCTGAATTTGTAGGAGCTGCAGACTTAACCGAAGATGTTGTAAAAGACTGGTATAACTATTACCACCAGTGTTCGCAATGTCGTCGCTGTTCTGTGTTTTGCCCTTACGGTATTGATACCGCAGAAATTTCAATGGCAGCACGTGAAATCCTTGATCATATTGGTATGGGGCAAAAATACTGTACTGAGATCATGGGCAAGGTACATAAGATTGGTAATAACTTAGGTCTTCCAGAGAATGCGCTTGCAGATACCTTGGAAGGTCTAGAAGAAGATATTTATGATGAGACAGGTGTTTTAGTTGAACTGCCGATGGATAAAAAGGGTTCAGATATCCTGCTTATCACCCCATCAGCCGATTTCTTTGCAGAGCCACACGTCGATGGTTTGATGGGATATGCAAAAGTATTCCATGAATTAGGATTAGATTTTACGCTAAGTTCTTATGCCTCTGAAGGTGCGAACTTCGGCATGTTTATCGGTAGTTACGAGAATATGCGTCGTTTGTCATTGCGTATTCGTAAGGCGGCGATTGACCTAGGCGTTAAGCGGATTGTCTTTGGTGAGTGTGGTCATGCGTGGCGTGTTGCTTACAGCTTCTTGAATACATTAGCAGGGCCTTGGGATTTTTTGGATCAAAACTATCCTATTCCACAGCATGTATTAGAGATTACTGAGCCAGCGTTAGCGGCGGGTAAGCTAACTATTGATAAGTCGGCCAATGATGACATGGTCGTAACATTCCATGATTCTTGTAATATCGCACGTGGCTCGCGTATTGGTGACTTTGAAGGTGGGCAATTTGTAGTTCCGCGTAATGTGATTAAAGCGGTGTGTAATAACTACGTCGATATGCCTAAAGATACTATTCATGATGCGACATTCTGTTGTGGTGGTGGTGGTGGTATTTTAACGGATGATTTGATGGAAATCCGTGTTAAAGGCGCACAGCCAAGAATGGAAGCACTTAAGCATGTGACCGAGCATCATGGCGTAACCCATATGGCAGCAATCTGTGCAATCTGTAAGTCACAGTTCACTAAGGTTATTCCATATTATGGTTTTACGATGGATCAAATCGTCAGTGTGCATCAGTTGGTTAGTAGTGCCATTATCCTCACAGGGCAATTAAGTGAAGATGAAATTGATGATATGGAGTTGGATTACGATGAAGCAAAAGAACAATTAATTGAGTCAAGAGAAGCAGCAGCTGCTACAAAAGAGTCAAAAAAAGATGCTTCTAAAGATTAAGGGAACTGAAAAAGAATTAAAGTAGTTTTAACGCATTAATTTAAACAAGCTTGTTAGCAAACAAATTTGTATAGAATTTTAACTTAGCTGTAAGGCTATAGTAGGAGAATAGGCATGGCAACATCACCTGATGATACAACAGTGGTACGTAACTTCCGTCGGTATGAAGATGGAGAAGATAAATGGAGTAGTATGCATGATAATATCTTCCAAGAAGATACATCGTATAAATGCCCTACCTACATCCAGAAAACACCACCATGCCAAGGTAGTTGTCCTTCTGGGGAAGACATCCGTAGTTGGTTGCAAATTGTACGGGGCATAGAAGTTCCACGGGGTGGACTATCAATGCAAGAATATGCATTTCGTCGTTCAACGGCGGCTAATCCATTCCCTGCGATGATGGGTCGTGTTTGTCCTGCGCCTTGTGAAGAAGGGTGTAATCGTAATGATGTTGATGATTTTGTTGGTATCAACTCGGTTGAGCAGTATATCGGTGATTCTGCTATTGAAGGTGGGTTTAAATTTGAAGCACCGAGTGAGCTTTCAGGTAAAAAAGTTGCCATTGTTGGCGCAGGCCCTGCTGGAATGGCAGCGGCTTACCAGTTACGGAAAATGGGACATGCATCGGTTGTATTTGATGATCATGCAGAAATGGGCGGCATGATGTTCTACGGTATCCCAAACTACCGTACACCACGCGAAGCGCTACGCCATGAGAATCAACGTATTCTTGATATGGGTGATATAGAGTTCCGTGCGAACACCCGTGTAGGACGTGATGTGTCTATAGCTGAGCTAGAAGAAGATTTTGATGCTATTTTATGGGCATTAGGTGCAAAGAAAGGACGTGGTTTATTCCTTGATAATTGGAATGACGTGCCTAACTGTGTGACAGCGGTTGATTTCCTAGAACAGTTTAATAAAGGTGAAATGCAATACACCTCCTCTAAGATTGTCTGTGTGGGTGGTGGTGATACATCAATCGATGTTGTGTCAGTTGCTCGTCGTATCGGTACACGTGCGGATTATAATGAACTTCCTGAAGATTCAGCAGAAGGACGGCTTGTTCATGATGTTGATACTAAAGATAATATTCCCTGTGATAGCGTTACCTTAACAGCCGTTGAGTTAATTGCGGCTGAGCATGAAATACATGATGCTGATCGTGAAGGCGTTAAGATCTTAAAAGGTATTGTACCTTCTGAAATTATTACCGATGAAAATGGTCGTGCAACCGCATTAAAGCTAGTTGAATGTACAATGGAAGGCGGTATACCTACACCCGTTGAAGGTGGCGAAGAGACTATTATTGAAGCAGACTTAATCGTTTCAGCGATTGGTCAGTTCACTGATTTAGAAGGGGTTGAAGAAGTTGGCAATCCTGATAGACCGATGATCGATGCAGATCAATTCTATCAAGTACCAAATAAGCCAGGACACTTTGCGGCAGGTGATGTCATTCGTCCTCACTTATTAACAACCGCAATCGGTCATGCCTCTATTGCCGCAGAAAGTATTAATAACTACTTTGATAATCAGAAGCATAAGCGTCGTCCTAAAGTTGATAAGCATCACTTCGACTTGCTTGATAAGTTAAGTGAATTTGAAATATCACCCAGTTCTTTTGATGATACTAGAACAGATGATATGCGTGGTACTGATAGTATGGACTACGCAGTACATAACTTTGATGATCGTTCAGAGCATGAGATCATTGAGTCAAGTGAGTTGTTTCTTGGGCATTTTGAAAGAAATGATCGCAATCTACGGGTCGAAGATGTGCCAAGTGATACCGAAGTACTAGGTCACTTCATGGAGCGTATGAAAGGACTTGACGACGATACTGCAGTCAAAGAAGCTGATCGTTGTATGAGTTGTGGGATGTGTTTTGAGTGTGATAACTGTGTTATTTTCTGCCCTCAAGATGCGGTTTTCAAGGTCAAGCGCGGTATGGGTAATCCATCGGTTCTTGGTCGTTATGTTGATACGGACTATGACCGTTGTATTGGTTGTCATGTTTGTGCCGATGTCTGTCCTACAGGCTATATCGAAATGGGTCTTGGCGGTTAGATAGATTTTCATTCCCTCTTCTCTAAGGTGAATATAGTCCAGTGTTGGCATATTAAAAAATACGTCAACACTGCGTATTGTGTCAATCCTAGATAATCAGGTATACCTATGTTTAGCAAATTCTTGTCAGTAACATCGCTTATGTTGTTACTATTTTCTCTATTGGGAATATCGGGTTGTGAAAGCGAGCCGCCTGAGATAGAGAAAAAAATAGCCAAAGCGGTGAAGAAATTCGACACCGAAGAGCAGATGCTTGCTCATAAGGCGGATATGCGTAAAAACCATATGGAGCGTCTCTTGCATAAGCGTGATCAGACCGTGCACGAAGGCATACGAACCCCTAAATACAGTCTTAAAAAATGTATCAGTTGTCATGTGCCTGTACCAACGAAAAGCAAGACGGTTAGTCATAAAGATCCTGAACATTTTTGTGTAACGTGTCATGCGTATGTCAGTGTGCAGATAGATTGTTTCCAGTGTCATGCATCTCATCCCGATAAGCCTGAAATAGCCACTGCAATGAAGCCTCCCTTAGGCTTAAATGTTGCAACCGAAGAGTCTTCAACGGAGGTGACGCAATGAGTGATCAGATAAATGCTTATCGTCGTAAATTTATCGCAGGGTTAGCAGGGGTCACTGCTATAGCAACGGTTGCGCCATCGATTGTATTGCGTGAAGTGAAAGCAAAAACCGCTGATGAAGCCAGCACGGATAGTGTGCGTTGGGGTCTGTTGATCGATACCAATAAGTTAACAGAAAGTGCGATTGATGCAGGTATTGAGGCCTGTAAAAAACGCGGTTGGGGAGATGAAAAACACTCCAATGATAGACAAGATTCTCACTGGATACGTAAAGTTAAGGTAACGGATAAAACAACGCGTAAAGAAATTATTCTGCCTGTTATGTGTCAGCATTGCGAAACAGCACCCTGTGTTGATGTGTGCCCAACAGGGGCATCCTTTAAACGCCCTGACGGTGTTGTATTAGTTGATAAGCATATTTGTATTGGTTGTCGTTATTGTATGATGGCATGTCCTTATAAGGCGCGTAGCTTTGTTCATGAAACAATAGAAAATCAGCGTTCTGATACGCCGCGCGGTAAAGGAACAGTTGAGTCTTGTGATCTGTGTATTGGCAAGATTGATATAGGTGAAGAGCCAGCCTGTGTGAAGGTAAGTGGTGGAGCTATTGTTTTTGGTGATCTTAAAGATCCAGAAAGTAACATCAGCAAATCATTAAAAGAATTTGGCGGTACGCAAATACGTGCTGACCTTGGTCTTAATACTGGCGTTCGTTATCAAGGAATCTAAGCATTATGAATAATAGAATCGTATTTAGCGAAGCAGGTGGTGGACTTGGTTTTGTTGTATTATTAGCCATAACAGCTGGACTTGCTGGGATAGGTTTTTTAGCCTTTCTCTTTATGGAGCACTCAGGGCACTATGTGACAGGCATGGATAATCAAATTGTCTGGGGTCTGCCGCATGTTTTTGCCATCTTTCTGATTGTAGCTGCATCGGGTGCCGCAAATATTGGCTCAGTGGGGACTGTGTTTGGTAAAAAGATTTATCAGCCATTAGGGCGTTTATCTGTCGTGACGGCAATGGCGTTATTGGTGGGCGGTTTGCTCGTTTTGGTGCTTGATTTAGGGCATCCTGATCGCCTTATTGTAGCGATGACCTCTTTTAATTTTAAATCCATCTTTACGTGGAATATCATGCTATACAGTGGTTTCTTAGGCGTAATGGCGTTCTATCTATGGACGATGATGGATAGGAGTAAATTAGCAAAAAGTCTTTACAAGCCAGCGGGTTATCTTTCCTTTGTTTGGCGCTTTGTCTTAACAATGGGGACAGGCTCAATTTTTGGTTTTCTAGTTGCCCGTCAATATTACGATGCTGCCATTATGGCACCTTTGTTTATCGTGTTGTCCTATGTGTTAGGAACGGCTATTTATATTTTAGTCTTAATGGCAGCATACAAATGGACAAAGCGTGAATTAGGTGATGCAGTACTGAATCGTTTACGCTATACCTTGGCTATTTTTATTGGAGCCGTTTTATTCTTTGAATTGGTGCGTCACTTAACGAATTTATATGCTACAGAGCATCACGGTATTGAAGGCTATATCTTGCTTCATGGCGGGCTTTATACTTTCTTATTCTGGGGAGGGCAAATTGTTTTAGGGAGCTTAGTTCCTATGTTCTTAGTGTGGTGTAAAAAACTAGAAAACAATCGTTTAGCCTTGGCTATTGCTGCTGTCTTAGCCATTTTTGGTGGTCTTAGTTTGCTCTATAATGTATTAATTGGTGGTCAAAGTTACCCCTTGGTGCTATTTCCTAATGCTATCGTAGAAAGTGCTTTTTCTGATGGTGTCATTAATAGTTACACACCTTCATTACCTGAGTTAGTGTTGGGTATTGGTGGTGTTGGTGTTACTTTGTTGGTTATTGTCGTTGGTGTAAAAGTGCTTCGTTTATTGCCAGAGTCATTAGCTGATTCGGTCGCGGATCCACATCATAAATAAGTGTTAACGGTTCATGCTTATTATTTTTTAGCCGACTTTGAGTCGGCTTTTTTTTATTGTATAGAAAAGCGATACTGTTTTTTTTTAACCAAGGATACTTTTTTCC
>Ga0256831_1001254_pt1 | contig 13431 bp, 10 predicted proteins | sample 132544metaG_FD_189087 | JGI IMG/M metagenome (GOLD analysis project Ga0256831, IMG submission 189087) | Hydrothermal vent microbial communities from Lau Basin, Pacific Ocean - 132-544 | ecosystem: Environmental > Aquatic > Marine > Hydrothermal vents | place: Pacific Ocean: Lau Basin | collected...
ACAATCTCTGTACTACCAAATCCGATATCAGATGTATGGCTTCGGGCAAAAACATAGGTTCGGATACCGATGATTCCCGATGCCTTGGAGTTACAGGACTTGACAGTCGCTCCATAGATAATGTGGAGCTCAATGGATGTAAATTTTCAGATGACAATTTTCTCAAATTTCTTGATGCAAAAAAAGGAGAAACATATGTGCTTTTTGTCAATAACTACGCCTCACATAACGGTTTCTCTATATTATTTGACGGTACTGCCGGTTTTGAATATATGGATGACTGCCTTGATGACAAAAGCAAACTTTCGATGCAGATACTCAATGTTTATCCAAATCCTTCAAAAGATATCATCAACCTCTCCATATTAAGCAAATCTGATGAAGAAGTTAAATTCAATATTCTAAATATCGAGGGAAAAGAAGTGAATTCCTTTAAAAAGACAATTATCAAAGGTAATCAATCACTATCTTTTAATGTGGCACACCTACCATCCGGCAATTATTTTATAAAAATAGAAAATGAGAATGTGCATCTGATTGATAAATTCGTAAAAGAGTAGCAAGAAATGAACGTAAGTATTGTAGCAAACCTATAAGGATTTCAAAATCCTTATAGGTTTTACCCCCTACTGCTTACCCTCCGCTGCACAAACCATATCTTCTTAGTATTAAATTTTGGAGTTATCAACTTCTAAACTTTACACATCTAAAATCCTAAAAATTCCAATTCAGACAGTTGGGCTTTTCTGATTAGCGAATGAGATCACCGAGCGTCTCTGACCTCGCTTTTTTCCACTTCTCAAATCTTAAATCAATGTTCAATATTCGGTGTTCGATATTCCAAATCCCTCGGTACACTTCGCTACTCGGGACTTCCGCTTCGCTACAGCCCAAAACTTTGAACCTTGAGCTTTCAAGCCCTCGAATACAAGCCGGCTTCAAAATCACTCCTTCCAGTCGCGCTTTTGAGTCCTAAGTTTTTCCTTTGTTTAAAGAGAATCCAATCAGTAATTCAATCAATTTCTTTTGCAACACTGCCTCACTCTACATTAAACACCTCCTCCAGTTCTTTCAAAGTTTGCTCATTTGTATGCAAATCCTTGATTATATCACCTTTTTCAAGAACTACGATTCTATCCGCTACGTCTGTCACATGATTGAGATTATGGCTTGAGACCAAGACTGTTTTTTTCTCATCATTCACTATCTTCACCAGAAGTTTTTTTAGCCTTATCTGAGTAGTGGGATCAAGATTGGCAAAAGGCTCATCCAGCAATATAAGTTCAGGATCTCCAATTAATGCCCCTACTACGCCAACTTTCTTCTGATTTCCTTTTGACAAATCCCTGATATATTTTTTTGTTTCCAATATTTCTCCATTGAATAGTTCATCAAAATCGACAAGAAACGAATCCACTTTTTCTTTACTCCAATTTCTCAAATCACCCAACATATAAAAGTATTCGTCGGGTAGCAAGTATCCGATCAAAAAACTTTCATCCAGATATGCTGAAGTCTTATACTTCCATTCTTCACTTTCATTGACCTTGACACCATTGTTCATCACATAACCTGATGTTGGTCTAATTAGATCCAAAATCAGATTGAAAAACGTCGTTTTTCCTGCTCCATTGTTTCCAACAAGTCCAAAACTTTGTCCTTTTGGTATATTCAATTCAGGTATATTTAGTACAATAGCACTTCCGTATTGTTTTTTAAGATTATTTATTTCCAGCATAATTATTACTCTTCTTTAGCAAATGATTCTAATAGCGAATATTTCTTTTTCCTGTATAAACCTTCTATATAACTCATTATTTTTGACTTCAACAAAACACCTATTAAACCAATACTTACCAACAATAAAAGACCGATATTGTCAGTATAGTATTTGTGTGCGAGATAATATACCAAAATCGGCAATAATAATCTCAGCATCCCCAACAAAAACGAATTGATATTAAATCCTTGAGTATTTTGGAAAGCTTTCACTTTTTCACTCAGACGTATCGGGCTATCATTGAACAGTCCACCTATCAGCACCAAATATGAATTGAAACCAATATTGAAAACGGCCATAGCCAATATCAAAAGATATTTATCGACTCCATAATAAATAAAGGGAATACTCAATATGGATAAAAATATTACTGAAACAACCATCAACCACCATTTTGAATCCAAATATTGACTATATTTGATATTTTGACTCATAAATAATCTGATGTACTCACTATCCCAAGCCGGAACATAATTACCAAAACTAAACAAAAATCCCCCGGTTATTAACATACTTCCAAAAAGTAATTTGAATATATTTGGGGAAGTATTATTAGTGTCAAAGCCAAAAACCCAAAATCCATACAATAGAAAATAAAGTGAAAACAATGCCGCTTTTCTCGGTCTTTTATTTCTTAATATCATCCTGATATCGTTTTTCAAAAAAATAGACGTAGTGCCAAATCTATCCAGCCATGACAATTTTATATCCAATACTTTTTCAGATTTAACTTTTAATGCTCCATCCAAATAGAACCTTGACATCATCCATTTGTAAGTATAGACAAAAACCAATGTTAAAAACCCAAATGCAACCAAAGACAACCAAGGATTTTCATAAATTGAATAAAATATCCTCCCGGACAAATCAGGAATATCTAAAATCCCATAGTGTTTTAATCCAAAAATAGCAGCAAATATCACGACGACAATCGCTATGACCTTATAGCTTTTTTCCATAAGCAAAGCTATGAATACCAGAGATAAAATTACAGCTATTACCGAAAAAAACCATAACAAAACTCCCATCCTACTCTTTTCATTTAGGAATAATACTACTGTATAAGAGCTAATAATGGTAAATGCAAATAGCGATAAATAATTGAGATTGAGTTTTAATAAAAAATAATTGAGTATTCTCTTTTTCTTAATAGGTAATATCATCAATGGTCTTACCTTCATCGATGGAGATGGAGATAAAAACAAGTATAAGATAAAGAAAATAAAAAAGAAATACAACAAATACCTATTCCCAAACAAAAAAGTATTCTCTTCAGGCAATTCTTCCTTTATAGCATAATACCCTACAACTCCCATGAGTATCGCCACAAGCCCAAAGTATAAATATGCAAAAACAACTAATATTTTTAATACAATTCGTTTTGCAAATCTACGCGATCTAAAAAACTCCTTCAGCTCCAAACCAATTAAATATTTACTCGAATAATTCATCACTTTAATATTTCAAATGTTGTCCTCCTATTCTTTTGATGCTGTTGCTCCGTACAATTTTCACACTCACATTTATCGATTAGCCTTGTCTCACCATACCCTATTGGAATTAACCTGTCTTTGTTTATACCCTTACTTAGGAGATATTGAACTACTGAATTTGCTCTCTTGAGAGATAGTTCCAAATTGTAATCATCCTCACCACGGCAATCGGTGTGAGACCCTATTTTTATTCTATAACCGGGATTATTCTTCATGATTTTGTACAATTCATCAAGTGTAGGAAATGATTCATCTCTCAACTCCCATTTATCATAATCGTAATAAATATTCTTTAACACTACTTCTCTTCCATAATAAATTTTATCTAATATCACAGTCACGTTTAATGTGGTTATTTCTTGATTGTATTCCCTGTCTTTTTGGACTTTTATCGATTTTGCATTAGTCAAATACCCCTGTTTACCAACGACTATATTGTATGTCGTATCAAACTTGATTTCTTTTATCACAAAACCGTTTGGTGGAGTTTCCCCCGCATATTTTCCATTTTGAAATGAAATTGCAGCTTTTACAACAGGTTTTTTCCCTAAGATTCTGGAATTTGGATCAGTTTTATCTTCAAATATATTTTCTACTACTTTGATAGCTAAGTATATTTTTTTCTTAAAGATTTCTTTTTTATCTGCTGTTTTCAATGTATCTTTAGTAGTGGTGTCTCTAGGAGTATTGATTTCAAATGAATAAATATCATCCAATCCTTTACCATTTATTCTTGAAGAACTGACAATACCGGTGGAATCACTATTTTTTAAAATATAAAAATCATCTCCTCCTGAATTTATTGGATAATCCAAATGACTAGGTGGAGACAAACGACCGGACGAATCTAGTTTGGTTTCAAAAATATCATAGCCCCCCATTCCCGGTAAAAAATCAGAAGAAAAATATATTTTATCTCGCCAAGTTGTTATGAATTTTTCATTTCCAACTGTATTGATTAGTTTAGGAAGTATTTGCGGTTTAGACCAACCGTCATCTTGCCTCAAGGAATAATAAATGTCGTAACCACCGTAGCCTTTAGGGTCATTGCTTGAAAAATACAAAACCCCATTGTCCTCACTCAACCATGGAGACAGGTAATTCACTCTTTTTTTCACAAATGGAAGGACTACTCCATAAGACCATTCTGAATTTACCAAAACGCTTTTATAAATCTTACAATTTCTTATCTCACCATCATCGTCACCACATCGTACAAAGTACATCTCATCTCCTTCTTTATTAAAACATGCAGAAGCCTCATTGTATTTTGTATTGACATTACCCGACAATGGATTTGTCTCTATTGCACCACTTTTATCGGAAATAAACAAATCAAAATAGTAATTCCCGGACCATGCATATAAAGTATTTGATGAATTGTGCCTGTCTGATGAGATTACAATATAATCATCAAGATAAAAATCGCTTGCAAAATCAGAAAATTCTGTATTTATATCAAGAAGTTTCAGATGTATATTATTATTTTTATTTTTTAACCATCTTATAGACTGCTTACAAATACTTATCTCCTTTTTTAATAACGCAGAACGTCCGAATTTTTTCTCGGCATTGGTCAATGTATTCAAAGCTTCATCATATTTTTCAAGTTTTTTATAAACCTTAGCCAATTTATAATAAACTTCAAATCCTGATCCTGTTTTAATGGCTTTTTTATACCATTTGGCTGCTTGCTGTGGCATATCCATTTTGTGGAAAGCATCCCCAATCAAGGATATTTTTCTTTGGGCAATATCTGGATTATGCACTTTTGGCAATTGCTTTTGCAACATCTTTACAGCAATAGAATAATGCTTCCTTTCATATGCTTCTTCTCCAGACTGAAATTTGGATAAAGACACACATCCAACTAGTGCTGCAATCAAAAAAATAACGATATAAAAATAAAATCTTCGTATCAAAACTTATATTTTTCATCAAATATATAAATTTTTTATATCTTTACATCAATAATTATATTAGTGAATGTTCGAAAATAGACATTTTTTCCCCGACTACATAAATGTAGATGGGGGGACTGTTTCACAATGATTTGATACTCTTGTATCAATCACTTGTTGAAGTATTAAAAGATGACAATAAGAATCAATTTAAAATTTGATATATTTTCTTACAAACACTATACATTCTAAAACATAAAAATCATTTATTATGAATCATCCTTCAGTAAAATATGGCGTAATGGGCGGCTTCGCTTCAATAATTATAACCTTAATCTTATGGTTTATCAATCCTGATTATCTATTAAATTACGTTGGAACAATTATAGGTTTTATCGTATTGATATATTTTATGTATATGGCGGGAAAAGAAGCCAGAGAGTTGAGCGACGGCTATATTGATTTTGGCGAGATATTCAAGTATCTTTTCATCGCCTTCGTCGTTATGACATTGATATCAACCATCTTCAATTATATTTTATTCAATTTTATAGATACAAGCCTGCTCGAGAGACAAAAGGAATTAGCGATTAAAGCAGCTGAGAAAATGGCTACAATGCTGGGTGGAGAAGATGCATTGGATGAAATAACTGATAAAATCGAGGAACAAGACTTCTCCTATACTATTGGAAAAGCAATCCAAGGTTGGGTGTTCGGAATGATTTTAGGTGCTATTATTGCTGCAATTCAAGGTGCGATAATGAAGAGAAAAGATCCTAACTTCAATGAATTTGCATAGCAAGAAATTATTAAAATAAACTGTATTCAATGGATATATCTGTAGTAATTCCCTTGTACAACGAGGCAGAATCTTTGCCTGAATTGACTTCCTGGATAGCTAGGGTGATGAACGAAAACAATTTTACTTACGAGATCGTTTTTATAGATGATGGTAGTACGGACAATTCTTGGAAAATAATCGAAGAATTGAAAGAGAAATATCCTATCATAAAAGCTATTAAATTTCAGAGAAACTACGGCAAATCTGCAGGATTAAACGAAGGTTTCACTGCTACTGAAGGAGATGTGGTAATCACTATGGATGCAGACTTGCAGGATAGTCCTGATGAAATCCCTGAGCTTTATCATATGATAAAAGAAGAAGGATACGATTTGGTTTCGGGATGGAAAAAAAAGAGATATGATCCTTTCATAAAAAGAAATACCAGTAAAATATACAATGGATTTTCAAGATTGGTAACCGGTTTGAAGCTTCACGATATGAACTGTGGTCTCAAAGCTTATAATAAAAATGTAGTAAAAACCATTGAAGTAATAGGTGAAATGCACAGGTATATTCCAGTGATAGCAAAATGGGCAGGATTCACCAAAATCGGAGAAAAGGTAGTTGAACACAGAGCTAGAAAATATGGCACAACAAAATTCGGGCTAGAAAGGTTTATCAATGGCCCCTTAGACCTGATGTCCATTATGTTTGTTTCAAAATTCGGTAAAAGGCCAATGCACTTCTTTGGTTCGTTAGGAACTCTCTTCATTTTTGTAGGATTTATTTGTCTTACCTATTTGAGCGTTGGGAAATTATTTTTTGGCGCTCCCGGTATAGCTACACGTCCACTGTTTTTCTTTGGAATTCTTACATTCATAGTAGGAATGCAATTATTTGTTACCGGATTTCTGGCTGAGATGATATTGAGATCTTCTAGCGAAAGAAATAAATACCTTATAGAAAAAAGGATATAAAAAAAATAAAGGCGCAACATACATTGCACCTCTCTAGCTCAGTGCTACGCTAACGCAGCTCCTTGCCTATTACTTTTTAACCGGATTAAATCTTAAAGAGCGTTAACTGCTTTGGTCAACTTGCTTTTAAGGTTAGCACCTTTGTTTTTATGCCAAAGATTCTTCTTCACCAATCTATCTACCATACTTATTACTTTTGGTAAGAATGCCACAGCTTTATCTTTCTCCTCCATTTCCCTCAAATTCTTAATCGCTGTCCTTGTAGACTTCTTGTAATATCTATTGTAGATACGTTTTTTTGCATCTTGTCTTGCTCTTTTCTTTGCTGATTTATGATTTGCCATATTCTATATATTAAAATTGAGGTGCAAAGGTATAATTATTTTATTAAACCAAACAAATATTATCATTTTTTTGCTAAAATATTTCAATTTTCGGGTTGAAACCCATTAAGAACGCTAAAAGTTAACCCAAAATGGATTAATTTTTCAGTATTTAAGGTAGTCGAACTGTCATCTACCAGTAGATTTGAAAGCTCAGAAACATCAATTTTCCCCCATGGAAAACTTACATATGGTTTCAATTCTACTCCAAAATTATCGGTTGCTCTAAAATAAAAAATCAGATAAACCCTATTTGAATAAAACTTGTATTTTGTATCAGGAGAAATCAAGACTTTTGAAGATGTATTCTTCAATTTAGTCTTCAAGGTACTGACATTATAGTCCAAACTAGCTCCAATACCAAAGTGATTTATTAAAACTTCAGTTCCAAATGAAAAAGTATTTGTTGCAAAATAAAAATTCTTTTCCCTACCTGTACCCTCTTTCACATTCCCGACAGTTCCACTCCTACCGGCAATCAAAGAGTTCCAAGAGCCAATAAATTTCAAAGCATTTATCCTATAAGAAAGCCCTAAATTAAATCCATTAATGAGATGCAATTTATCCATTTGTTTCAATACTGACTCATTCTCTGCTAGATTTTGACCTTTGTTATACTGAGATATAATTGAATTTGTAACTTTCAATGGTATATATGAGACAGTATAACCAACTTCACTATTTATTTGGGCGTCCATTACTGAATTCAGAAATAGAACAAATTGCAAAATCATTGCTATTCTTCCCATTTTTTTCCCTAGATTTACAATTCTTATAAGCATTTCATTGATTGAAATTGAAATATAAACCACAAATATACTCAAACCATAAGGGATTTAAGTAGTTTTGGTAAATATATTTTTTGATATATCAATCTTGCAGTGCGATTATAGTAAATTGAAGGCAAATCATAAAATATGGATAATAATCTTCTTTATAAAATAGGAATAACGCAAATTGAAAGAATAGGTCCTATACTTGCTAAAAATCTTATAAGCTATTGTGGTGGAGTGAAGGAAGTTTTTGGTAAAACAAAATCCGAATTGGCAAAAATCCCAGGGATTGGATATAATTTGGCAGTTGAAGTCATAAAGAAAGATGTATTAAAAAAGGCAGAAGTAATCCTAAAAGACATTGAGTCAAAAAATATTAAAACTCTTTTTTACCTTGATGATAATTATCCTACACGATTAAATCATTTTAATGACAGCCCTATACTCCTCTACTCCAAAGGTACAAAAACCTACAATAACACAAGAACATTGGGGATAATTGGTACTCGAAATGCGACGATTAGAGGCAAAAAAATAACAGAGAATATCATTCAAGATTTAAAAGAGTACAATGTCACAATCATAAGTGGTCTTGCATTCGGTATAGATGCTATTGCACATAGAGCAAGTATAAAAAACAATATTCAGAACATCGGGATAATGGGAAATGGCATTAATATCACTTATCCTACACAGCACAGCAATCTGAGAAAAGAAATCGAAGCAAATGGAGATATCCTGAGTGAGTTTCCGATGAACACAAAACCAGACAAAGGTCATTTTCCGATGAGAAACAGAATCATCGCAGCCCTATCCGATGCAGTTTTGGTAGTGGAATCCGATTTAAAAGGAGGTTCAATGATTACAGCAAAAATGGCTTTCAATTACAGTAAAGATGTTTTTGCAATACCCGGTAGACACGACGATAAATGTTCAAAAGGCACTAATCACTTGATAAAATCCAATATCGCCTCGCTGGCAGTGAGTGCCGATGATATATGCAAACTGATGGATTGGTCAAAAAACACGGATAAAAAGCCAAAACAATTGGAGCTTTTTGTAAAATTGGACGAAAATGAACAAAAAATAGTCGATGCCCTAAAAGATACACAGTTGGACAGCCTCTCTATCGATAAACTTTACCATATCACAAATATAAATATCGGACAACTCTCCTCAATATTACTAAAACTCGAATTTAAAGGCGTAGTTGAAAATCTACCGGGTGCAAGGTATATGCTATTGAGGTAGTTCTCCGGTAAGAGCCCGCTAAACAGCGAAATTTATCCACGCTATTCGGCAAGAGGTTAAAAACCTTTGCCTCAGAGTAGTTAAGAATCTTGTTTATTCCCATCCGATAAGCGAGCGTCTCTGACCTCGCTTCTCGACTTTTAAAATCTCAAATCCTTGTTCAGTGTTCGGTGTTCGATATTCCAAATCTCCAAACAACAAAAGCTCCAAACCTTTACACCTCCAAAATTCCATTTCTTTATAGACCGGCTTCAAAATCACTCCTTGCAATCGTGCTTTCGAGTCCTATGTTTCTCTGATTTTACTAAAAGCCAATAAACAAGGAACAAGGAACACGGAACACTGTACAAAAAACAATCATTCAATCACTCTTTTTTGCAACGCCGCCTCCCAGCCTCCCGTTTCTCCATTTCATTACGAAACCGGAGTAGCCGCCAACCCGCATTTTCCTCTCCGAAAAGTAGCGAGTTGCTACCTCCCCCTGTCATTTCCCTGTAACGAAGTGAAAGAAAAATTACAAGGGGGAGAGCTGTGCTTTCGCGGGATGGTGAGGGGGCAGCTGTGCAGAAAAAATCACCTTATCCGGCAAGAGGTTAAAAACCTTTGCCTCGAAGAGATTATTGATAAGCTGTAAAATTGTGTTGCTTATATTCGGCAAGGGGTGATGACACCTTTGCCTCGGAGAAGGATTACAAGAAGAAAAGAAAGTGTAGAAAAACCCGTAACCAAGCTCTACAAAAAGCAATTCGACATCGCCCAAATTGCCGATATTATGGAAATTTCGGTAAAGAATGTCAAGGACATTTTGAAGAGTAAGGGGTTGGTGTCTTTAACCTATATCTTCTCATAATTAAATTTAAAACTATCGTAATTAGCAATTAAAAGTTTAAAAGTCAAATCATTTATAACCTTTCAATACTGCATCATTTTTAATACCATATTTGTACATATAACCTTCATCTAAATACATTGATGTCAACCCTTTCTGCCTTCAGTAATTTATCTAATTCCATTAAAGAACTCTGCAATATTTCTCTATTTTTTTTTGCAGCTTTTTATTGGAGCAGCGATAATTATCTCTTCACGAAAGCGTGAAGGGTAGAGAACATTGTATACTAAACAACCATTAAAATGACTTATGCATCAATTACTAAATCTGCCCCTTCTAAAAATCCATATTTATCATATGGGCGTATTCTAGTCTTGTATGCAGAAAATTCAATTTCAAAAAAAGGCATTGATGCTTTAATTTCCAAAGCTAAATTTCTAGCCTTTAGTCTATTAATAATTGCAGCTGGTTCAATATTAACTAGCTTTGGGTTGGAAGTTCCAAAAGTTTCTTTTGTAGCAATATGATTTGAAAATAAATTGTGCTCAAAATGAATCGCTATTCCGTATTTTGCCCCAAACTGTTCATCAATTACACTAAAAAACACAAGGTAAATTGCTTGTTTCAATACAATTTCTTCAAGTTTATTAACATCGCTATGATAAAATAAAACCGGTAAATCCAGCAATATATCTAAAGTGAAAAATTGAGGTTCTTTTATAATATAGTTCAAGAAATCACTTTCATTAGACAAAGAAAGGCTTGAAGAAAAATCTCCAAAGGAATTAAATCTGGCTCCTAATCTTGTAATGCATAAATTATAAATTGCTTTAAAAATATTCATCCTGTCAGAACTCAATAATTTACCTCTTTCATTAGGATTTAAACTTAATGTACTCGTTTGAGAGAAAACATTACCGTCCTTATCAAAATTTAAAAAATCTGAAACTTTCATATTACCAATCTAATTTTGTCTCAATACCTGTTCCATCAACATAATACATTTCACTAATGTACTTACACAATGCAAATAAAAATAATATAGAATAATAGATAAAATAATGTTACCAATAATCAATGCTCCAATAAAAGAATACCTCTTGTTTTTATCTCCTATTAATAAGTATTTTTTTGATTTCACGATATCCATTAGTACTATTATTGTAACTATCTCCAATACCAAGAAGATATCAGCACTGCTTGTATAATATGTAAAATCAGAAAAAAAATAATACCCCAAAGATGTTATAGCTAATCCAACCGTAGAGATAAAAAGCAATTTTACCGACAATAGAATTTTCTTCTCCAGTATTTGCAATATCAACCCCAACAATAAGATAAAACCATATAACCATTTTACCAGTAATAAAAATAGTGGTTTAGGAAAGTAACTTAATACATCTTCCCGATAACGCAATGTAAAAAAATCATTGATTTCATCCGTAAAAAACAATATTATTAAAAATATTAAAATATAGTATTAATGTTTTTCATACCTTGTACTTACCTAAATATTTAAGACTACTTGTCAATGAATTTAAGTCAGCCTTCCGTAATAATCGCTTTTTTACGACAAATACTTTGCTACAATCGGCATTCTTCTTCCCATTCCAAAAGCTTTTTTACTTACTCTTAGTACCGGTGCAGTTTGATATCTTTTAAATTCATTGATATTTACTAGTCTTAATACCCTTTTGACAAGTTTTTTGTCGTATCCCATTGCTATTATTTCCTTTGGACCTTTTCTTTTTTCGATATACTCAAACAGGATCTTATCCAAGATATCATAATCCGGTAGAGAATCACTGTCAAATTGGTTTGGTCTCAACTCCGCAGAAGGTGGTTTGTTGATAATATGACAAGGAATAACTATATCATCTCTATTGATATATCTGGCAACTTCATATGCCTCGGTTTTGTAAATGTCGGCTATTACCGATAATCCTCCTGCCAAATCACCGTACAAAGTACCATATCCAACCGCCATTTCGCTTTTGTTGGTTGTATTTAGCAATATATTCCCAAATTTATTGGAGTAACCCATCAATAGAGTTCCTCTTGTACGAGCTTGGATATTTTCTTCGGCTACATTGAAAGGAAGGTCTTTAAACAAAGGTTTTAGTTTGGAAGTGAATTCCTCATAGATATCTTCGATTTTTATTATTTCGTAGTCGATTTCCAGATTATCGGCTAAGTCTATCGAATCAGAAATAGAATGCTTTGAGGAAAATTGTGAGGGCATCATAATTACAAATATATTCTCATTGCCCAACGCTTCTACAGCCAAGACGGTAGTCAAAGCAGAATCAAGACCTCCTGAAAGACCGATAACGGCTTTTTTAAAACCGAGTTTTCCAAAATAATCTTTGACGCCAAGGACTAATGCATCGTGTATAAGTGCAATTTTGTCTTTTGGTTGTTCAATATTTTGCCCCTGTTTATTTACATCCTCAAGATCAAAAATCTTTATTTCCTCTTTGAAATAACTCATCTCTTCATAGACTTTACCATTTGGGGACATCACAACCGAACCTCCATCAAATATCAACTCTGTTTGCGCTCCTACATGATTTATATAAAAAAATGGGATATTATACCTATCGACATTTGCTTTTAAGACTTTTAACCTTGTTTTTGCTTGCTTATAATCAAATGGTGAAGCGGAAACATTGATAACAAAATCAGGATTGAGTTTTATCACTTCATCCATTGGATTTATGGTATATAATGGATTCTCGTTTCCAAGATTCCAAAGGTCTTCACACACATTAAGAGCTATTTTCTTCCCTTTGAACTCTACTACTGCCCACTCACTTGCAGGTTCAAAATACCGGTATTCATCGAAGATATCATAGGTAGGAAGAAGTGTTTTATGTTGCCTTAATTTTTCTTCCCCTTCGTAAAGAAAGAAAACAGAATTATACAGGTCTTTCCCTTCGATTACAGGATTTTTTGTAGGTGAACCAACAACGATTGCAATATCCTTAGAAGCTTTTTTGAGTTTATCTATACTCTTATCAGCCCTGTTGATAAAATCATTGAATTCTAAAAAATCTCTTGGGGGGTAACCACAAGTCGCCAATTCAGAAAATGCTACTATATCTGCACCTTGATTTTTTGCAATATCTACGGTATCCAACATTTTAGCAGTATTCCCTTCAAAATCTCCAATTATATAATTGAGTTGTGCGATTGCTATTTTCATATATATTATTTTTTTTGCAAAATCCCAATCATAATAACGTATTATTTCACTATGA
>Ga0256831_1001255_pt1 | contig 13428 bp, 12 predicted proteins | sample 132544metaG_FD_189087 | JGI IMG/M metagenome (GOLD analysis project Ga0256831, IMG submission 189087) | Hydrothermal vent microbial communities from Lau Basin, Pacific Ocean - 132-544 | ecosystem: Environmental > Aquatic > Marine > Hydrothermal vents | place: Pacific Ocean: Lau Basin | collected...
GGTCCAATGCTGAACTGGTCAGCTCGCCCAGCGCGTAGAAGCCGAAGATTATCGCCAGTCCGCGGTAGAACTCCATTGGCTTTCACTCAGATTCCTATAAACCTTCTCTTCAGCTCATCAAGGGAGACCCTTTGATACATGGGCAATATGGGATCGACCTGGTCAAACTGGAATATTATGTTGCCCCGGGGGATGTACCGTTCTACGTCCCTCTTTAGGGCCTCTGTCTCATCTCTCATATCTTCTATATCTGTTAGATCTAGGAACCTGGTCACAAAGAACTCTTCGCCCTCATACTCCACAGCCACCCATATGTCCCCGTCAAGGTATCTAGGCTTCCCTGTGTATTTAATTTTGGTGTCCTTTCCATCTACGACGAGAATCTTTGTATCAAGTAGTTCGGGTCGTATCTTTCTTGCAGGGATTTTGAATTTTTCAAGGAGTGAATGGACGAGAGTGTTGGGTATATGGGAAACTGTGCCCACCACCTCGGCGTCAATAGCAAGGGGGTTTGCAGCTTTTATAAAGTACTTCTCTACAGTCTTCTCATAGTACTCCTTGTCCACCAGAAGAAGAGCTGAGTTACGAACTATGCATTGATAGAGTCCAAGCGCCATCCATGGTGATTCGTCCATGGGGATTCTCCATACCATCTGACCGGCTGTAAACGCCAGGTATGCGTCCACTACTGTTTTTAGGGACTCGTAGTCTTCTTTTGGGATGTGTCTGCGGTACTCCCTGTGAAGATCCATCTTTAGTTTGGGAGGTCCGAGCATCATGGGGACATACGGGGATATGGTTCCAGCTATCCGTATCCTTTCTCCGGGCTTAACTTTTGTACCCCAGAACTCCTTTATCTTATGAACTTCAATAACTTCCTGTGAGGGCACATGGTTGGAGGGTGTTTTATGTTCTATCTTCTGTTCAATCACTGCAGTTGCAAGGGTTCCGAAAGCACTTTCAACGAGGGCGCCTATTACCAAATCTATCATTTAACCCCCTCTCAGAGTTATGTGAGAACATTATTATAAAAGTTTATCATTGCGTTTTCTTGGTGATAAAATGTTCCTCAGGAACTACCGCTTTTCCCCGGGTTACGGGCCGGAATGGGGCAGCGGCGGAATCTTTGGGCTGAGATACCACAACGGGACGCTCTACTTCACCCTCGCCTTCGAGGCACAGGCCTATTTCATCGACGTGAAATCGGATGAAGAGAAAACCTATGACTTCACGCTCGTTGGGGAGGCACCTACGAGCGGCGGCGACACATACAACGCCGTTGAAACCGTCGACGAGTTTATCTACTTCGGCGGCTGGGTTCACGCTCCAGCCGTTTACAGGGAAGAAGACCGGAGGATACTCTTCACCAACAAGTACTCCCACGTTCACGTCTACGACACTGAAGAAGGCTCAGTAAAGCTCCTCTGGAGGGACTCCATCCACCACGCGACGGAGTGGGCCGGCGAGGTGAGCGAGATAATCTACGACCCCTACGGCGACCGCCTTTTGCTCGCGAGGGAGGACGGCCACGCGAACCTCGGCGTTTATTCCCTCGACAGGAGAACCGGGAAGGCCGATACCTTAATCCATGAGCCGTCTCCAAAGGGAACCCTCGTGCACGACACCGCCTTCTTCGGAATCGGGAACAACTTCACGGAAGGGCTGAGGGAGTTTAGGGCCTTGGACTTCATAAGCGGAAGGTGGGAGGCATTCAAACCGGGGGAAAGCGTCGATGGAAAGCCCTACATCCGGCCAGAGCTGGGGGCGATGGCCTCGGCCTACAATAGGGCGTTCGCCTTCGTCCGCGGCGGAATCTTCGCAGGAAACCCATTCATGGGCGAGGAGTTTAGCTTTTACCGCCTCTTCGACTTCAACACATTCTACGCGCCCTTCCGGGTGAACGCGGTCAACGTTGGAGGCGGTATTCTAACGGCCTTCAACGCGCATCACGACGCGGTTTACAGGCCGGATTCCAATGAGTTTGGGATGCAGTGGGCCACGACCAACACCATCGTTGGCCCGAGCCTTCTCGTTTACATCGCTCCCCCGATGGTCAAGATTGTTGGAACCTTCGGCGCAAGGGTTACAAGCATCGAGAAGATGAACGGAAAGCTTCTCATCGCCGCCAACAGCGCACCCAACACCGGCGCGACCGAGGCGACGCCCTTCGACACGGGCAACAGGGACTTGGTGGTTCTTGACGAGAGGATAATCCAGGAGAGACCTCCCTCGGTGAGCTTCTCCATCCCCCTCGCCCTTCAGGGAACGAGAACCTTCGGGGGAATCCCTCTCGACGGCTACCGCGAGCCGAGGCTGATCCTGAAGCTCTCCGAGGACAACAGGCTGACCGTTTACGAGTACGACCTCTCACTGCCAGCTACCGGGGCGGAGTCAGAAGTCTTCGAACTCGATAAGGGAAAGAATGTGATTGACCTGAGTACCTTCGGTGGGATAGTGAGCTTCGAACTATTGAAGAAGGACTTCAAAGGAAAGGTGAAAATAGATCTGAGATAACCCCCAGACATTTAGGCATTACAACTCCTCGATGAACCTCCTAGCATCGGAGGGATTGTTTAGATTTATCCCCCTAATCCCCCACATCCTTGCAATGAACCAGAGTTCCCGGATGTAGTCCCCCGGAACAGCCGAAAGATGATTCGCACCCATGACGTTCAGAAAGGTTTCTTTGTCTAGGGGATTCTTGATAGCCGTGTGGGGCCATTGCTTACCCCATAGTAGCTTTTCTTCTATTTTCTCGTCGATTTCAACTCCCTCTCCGAGGAAATAGAGGAGGTAATACCTCCCGTCTCTCCGTATTAATCTCACGAATGTGAAGGTTGCTGAGGGTGTGCGGTATGTGAGTGCGGCCCCGCTTTTTCCCTGGCACTGCCCCTGGAGCGTCGTTCCCCCGAGGTTCTCCTCGGGGTCTTCGCTTAATCTAGCATAATAGAGAGAAGATGCCCCGCAGTTTGCTATTATGACCACGTCGTCGTCGAGGTACTTTATGTCCCCAAAGAGAGGAGGTTTGTGACTCAGGAAGTAGAGGATTGAGGAGCTGATTGTGCCCTTAATATCCCCCTCACAGGTTGCAGGTATTACCCCCTTTTCTCCCTCTGCATCAACTGGGAAGGGGAAAAGCGCAGGGATTAAGCAGGCTGTGGTTCCATAGACCTCACTCAACTCGGGCTGACACTTTATTGATACCCCGGCAACGTTTTTGTCGGTTAACTCCTTTGATGCCAAGTAAAGCCGTATTTGGCGCTTTAGACTCTCGGGTGTCAGCATCCTTCCATCAAATTTAACCTCCGTTTTTGATAGCAACCATTCGTAGAATTCATCCACCCTCTTCGCATCGATTTCTCCGGCCTTTTTCACGATGAGGTACTGATCAACCATCAGAAAATCTTCCACCATACGTTTGAGCCCTGGGATATCGTCCATAAGGTGCTCCATTCCTAACGTGTAGGGGGATCCGAAGATAAGGAGGGGGTGGGTTGAGAGCTCTCTAACGGCTTCAGCGGCTCTAGCCCAACTCAGAAGAGAAGAGGTGTCCCCTTTTAGCCTAAAGTGCCGGAGAGTGTGCTCGTGTATGGAGCTCTCCCATAGAGAGGCCCCCACGGATGTTATGCAAGTGGAACCCGCCCATGCAGGGTCGTCATCTGCGTAGAGGAGCAGCGGGACCTTTGATTCCCTTGCAAAGGCCGTTACGAGATTGCTCTCGGTCCAGTGCCAGAGTCCAATAATGGCTCCCGCAACATCCTTCGAGGCAACCATCCTTGCAGCCCTGACGCTTTCCTCTTTTGAGTCTATCCCAAAGTTTCTGCCGTCCTTGAGGGAAGAGTATTTTCCGAGCTCCGAATTCAGATCGATCACGCCAAAACCACGGTTTCTCAGGAATGACACGAGAGTCTCGTGCTTTTCTTTCATTGCACTCTCCCTTTCTGATGAAAGAGATGTTGGTCGGGGATCTGTGAAAGTTACAACGGCCAGCATGTTTTCACCTCAGAACAGGGCTTCTCCGTGTTCATTGAAGAGGTGGGCCCTCCTGATGTTCACCACTAACCCGACCTCTGAACCTTCTTCCACCCGGGATTCCGGCGGAAGGGAGGCCGTGAGGGAATATCCTCCCAGGGACATGTGGACGATTTTCTCGTTTCCGAGGTTTTCCAAAATGTCCACACGGCCCCTTATCGTGTTCTCCTCATCGTGTACGGGGGAGATGTCCGCATCGTATATGTCCTCCGGCCTTATTCCGAGGGTTAATGTTTTTCCCGTGTAGCCACTGGCGAGTTCCAGCTGTCCTGCGGTCAGTCTCAGATGGAAGTCTCCAAAGTCCATTCTACCGTCTTCAAGAAGGGTCCCCTCAAGGAAGTTCATTGGTGGTGTACCAATGAATCCGGCAACAAAGGTGTTTGATGGCCTGTTGTAAACTTCTTCTGGCGTACCAACCTGCTGGAGCTGTCCTTTGTTTATCACCGCGATCCTGTCCCCCATCGTCATTGCCTCTACCTGGTCGTGGGTAACGTATATCGTGGTAACCCCCAGATGCCTCTGGAGCTTTTTGAGCTCCGCCCTCATCTTTACCCTGAGTTTTGCATCGAGATTGCTGAGCGGCTCGTCCATCAAGAACACCTTTGGTTTTCTTATAATAGCCCTTCCAAGTGCCACTCGCTGTCTCTGACCCCCGCTCAGCTCCCGGGGCTTTCTCCTGAGGAGTTCCATAAGTCCGAGTAGTTCGGCCACTTCCTTAACACGCTGATCTATCTCCTTTTTAGGGACTTTCCTGAGCTTTAGAGGGAATGCCATGTTATCGTAGACCGTCATGTGGGGATAAAGGGCATAACTTTGGAAAACCATTGCTATGTCCCTCTCCTTTGGCGGAACAAAGACACCTTTTTCAGAATCGGCGACGAGATCTTCCCCTATGTAGACCCTTCCCCTCGTGGGTTCCTCAAGACCCGCTATCATTCTGAGCGTGGTGGTCTTTCCGCACCCGCTCGGACCGAGGAGTATCATGAACTCCCCATCTCTCACTTCGAGGTTCATCTCCCTTACGGCAACTACTCCCTCAAACTCCTTCCAAACTCCAACGAGACGGACACCGGCCATCTTCAACACCTCACTCAAGTATGAGACGTATTTTCGTGCTCTCATACTCTTCCAACACGGCGAACATTCCTCCAACCTTCACAACACTTCCATCGATTTTGAGATCAAAATTGTCTATTCCCTCCTCCAGGACGACGCTATAACCCACCACCTGACCTGCCAGAGTCTCAATCTCTCCAGTTGACAAGTTCCGTCCCACTATTTCCGCGTATATCTTTTGGCGTGGCAGATACCTCCGTATCAAGTCAACGGCATGGAAGGTCGTGAAAAACCTGACGTCGTGCTTTTTGTTGACGTCTTCAATGAGAAGCTCTGATTCCTGAAAAGCCTCTCGAACAAATGCATACTGAGCAAAAATAATCTCAGGATACGTTGCTTTAAAGCTCGGAGGATTCCTCGGCCTCAGCCCTATGTTCTGTATGTCAATAACCTCCTTTCCATCGAACATCCCTATGAAATGGTTCAGCCTGTGAAACCTCCTTATGAACAGGTTTCCCTTTCCCCTAATCCCATTTAACGGGGCTTCTCCACCGGTGTATATTGACAGCGTAACACCCCTCTTAAGGGCGTTTTCTAGGTCCTCCTTAATTTCTTCTAGAAATTTCTCGGGTGCCACTAGTATTATCTCGTATTCGCTGCTCTCTATGGACTCACGTACCATCTCGATGGCCTCGTTTATATCTGTCGTTCTCCAGATAGCTGGTTTTTCCTGCCCTTTGCGCTTGGATTTTGAGAGTTCCTCTTCAAACAACTTTCTGAGGTCGTCTATGTCGCTCTTCAACCTCATAAATGCTATCGATGGCGAGAACGCTGCGTAAACACGTGGGCTTCCTTCCACCTCGGTAACGAAACCACGTGCCTTGAGGGAGGTCACGGTATCGTAAACCCTGTTGTAGGGTATTCCACTTTCCTCAGATATTTTCCTGGCAGTGCTTGGACCGTTTACGAGGAGAGTCCAGTATGTGAGAACCTCGTACTTCGTGAACCCGAGTCCCATCATGGCGTTCATAATTTTATCACTTGGCTCCATTGACACACACCCTCTAATTGGTTAGTTCTCCTTCCTAAATACATTGCCCACACTCCTTCGCTATGTGTTTACTTTTAGTAAATAATATGACCACAGTATATATAAAAATTTCCTTTTTTCCAGGCCCATAATTGGATATTGAAGTTTTTTCATGGCTATTAATCCTCGACTTTTGACTGAATCCAAAAACTATATATATACTTAAAGTAAATCAACTGTGAATACAACTTGAGGTGTGTGCGTATGGGAAAGAAACCCCTGAGCATTGCCATGGTTTTTGTTCTTGTACTCGCCGTTGTTGCGGCGGGGTGCATTTCGGGAGGAGGAACCTCCACAACCCAAACAAGCACATCCAGCTCCGGACAGGCAACCACGACCAGTCAGACAACCACCACATCCCAGAAGCCTGTTGAAGTAGTTATTTACGGACAGTGGGGTGGGGTGGAGGGCCAGAACTTTGAGAGCGCTCTCAAGGTGTACGAGCAGGAGCACCCAAACGTCAAGATAAAGTATGTTGTGCAGTCAAAACTTAGAGATTCCGTTCTCACAGAACTCGCAACAGGCTCGCCATCCTTTGATATCGCAATTCTGCCGTGGCCGGCCCTTATAAAGGAACTTGGCCAGAAAGGACAGCTTGAACCCATGAATAACGTTGTTAACGCTTACAACGGAGAGATTCAAAAGGACCTCCTCAACATGGTCACCGTTGGAAACACATACTATGCAGTTCCAATTAAAGCCTGGGCCAAGCCAGGGATATGGTACAACGTCCACGACTTTGAGAAGTACAACTTGGAGCCACCCAAGACCCTAGACCAGCTCAAACAGGATTGTAAAATTTTCAAGGAAAACGGGATACAGCCCATGGCCAGTGGTGCCGCCGACAAGTGGCCACTTTCCGACATCTTTGAAGCGGTTCTTATTAGGGTTGGTGGACCCCAGCTCCACAACGACCTCATGCTTCACAAGGTCAAGTGGACAGACCCGCGCGTTCTTGAGGCTTTCAAGATACTCCGCGACCTCATAAAGGAGGGCTGCTACGGCAATCCCCAGACTGCTATAGGTGAGAAGTGGGAGGCGCAGGTCCCGAGGCTCGCCAACGGCCAGGTAGCCATGTACTTCATGGGGAACTGGATTGTCCTCATGCTTGAGAAGGAAGGAGCCAAACCCGGAACTGACTTTGGACTAATACCGTTCCCGGTCATAAACCAGAGCGCCAAGTTCGCCATTGTCGCCGGTGGAGACTGGGTCGTCATTCCGAAGAACGCTCCCCACAAAGAGGCGGCTATGGAGCTGGCAAAGTGGCTAGCCGGACCTCAGTACCAGGGGATCATGGTGAAGAAGAAGGGCTACCTCGCCCCGAACCTTAAGGTTCCCCTTAGTGCTTATGACCCAACGGACGCCAAGGTCGTTGAGTGGATGAAGGAGTACGGCATTGTGCCGGACCTTGACGACAATGCACCGCCAGGATTCCAGCCCATAATCTGGAACAAGCTCTTCGAGTTCTGGGCCAACCCGGACAACTACAAGCAGATAGCTGAACAGCTCGAACAATACGCGGAGCAGTACTACAAGTCATGAGGTGTTTGAGGATGGGCGGAAGAAGATGGCTGACGAAGGATTTCTTTATTCTAATGATGCCCGCCTTCATTCTTCTTTTAATTTTCATAATCTATCCCCTGTTCAACACGTTCTATCTCGGCTTCACCCACTGGGATGGAATGACCGCCCCCAAGTTCGCGGGGATTGCAAACTACAAGGAAATGATTCACGACCCTCTCTTCTGGACATCGATTAAGAACAACCTGTTCATATTCGTGGTATTCCTACCCTTGGTTACTCTCATCGGCCTTGGTTTCGCAGTCCTGCTCCACAACAAGGAGGTGTTCGGAAGGAACGTTCTCCGCGGTCTTGTAATGCTCGGTATGGTAATGCCCATGACGGTGGTCGGTATAGTCTGGATGCTTCTCCTGGACCCGCACGCGGGAATCGTGAACAGAATCCTTGAAATATTCGGCGTTCCCCCGAGGGCTTGGATACAGGACCCCTCCACGGCAATATACTTCGTAATAATAGGCTCCCTGTGGGCGTGGCAGGGGTTTGCAACTACGGTTTTTCTAGCAGGGCTGGAGGGGCTTGATACTGAAGTGCTCGAGGCAGCATGGATTGACGGTGCGAATGCCTGGCAGAGGTTCAGATACATCCTCCTGCCCCTCCTAAAGCCTGCCCTGATAGTTGTTGTTACCATGAGCGCCATCTACATCCTCAAGGTCTTCGATCTAATCTACGTCCTCTCCGGCGGAGAGTCAGTTCCAATGTACCTGTTCGTGCTTGCGTACATGGTCTACTACGAGATATTCTACAACTTCCGGTGGGGATATGCAGCGGCCATAGCAACCCTGCTAACCGTTTCGGTGTTCGTGTTCTCCCTAGGAATGCTGAAAAAGATGATAGGCGAAAGGGGTGTTGAGAGTGGTTAAAGTTAGCACCAAGTACAAGATTTCGATAAACTTGGTGGCGTGGATAATAGGAGTGGTACTCTTCATTCCACTCCTGGCCCTTGTCATGACCTCAGTAAGACCCTTTGCTGAGATAGTCAACGGGTGGTGGAACCTTCACAACGCCCACTTCACGCTCATAAATTACAGGCAGGTCTGGGATGCGGGTTTCTGGAGGTATATCCTCAACTCTCTCCTCATAGCGACCTTCGCAACTATCCTGCCAATTCTCATAGCGGGCATGGCTGCCTACGGATTCACTTCTTTCAGCTTTCCCATAAAGACGCTCCTCTTCCTGACGCTCGTTGCAATTCAGGTTGTGCCACAGCAGGCGGTTATAGTCCCCCTCCTCAAGCTCTTCAGGGACCTGCACATGTACAACCAGTACTACGGTATAATCCTTGTCCACTCAACGTTTGCACTTCCTTGGACAATCTTCTTCCTGCGGAACTTCTTTAAGGCTATTCCAAAGGATTACGAGGAAGCTGCAAAGATAGACGGTCTGAGCGACGTGGGGATATACTTCAGGATAATACTCCCCATAGCCCTCCCCGCGGTTATAAGCGTGGCCGTCGTCCAGTTCATCTTCGTCTGGCAGGACCTGTTCTTTGCACTAACACTGCTCCGCCCCGATAAATGGCCGGTCTCAGCGGGGGTTACAACCTTCATAAGTCGCTACAACCCCAACTGGGGACAGCTAACAGCCGCAGGAACCCTCTCGATAGTAGTCCCGATACTCGTCTACGTGCTGCTCCAGAAGTATTACATGAGGGGTGTCGCGGGAGGAATCAAGGGCTGAGCCCTTCAAATATTTTTGGAGGGATGGAAGTTGGAATTCACCTTGGGTGTCAACTACTGGCCGAGAAGGAAGGCCATGTTCTGGTGGAGGGACTTCAGCGAGGAAGAAGTTCTGGAGGAGTTCACACAAATACGAGATCTTGGACTTAAACTCATCAGGATTTTCCTCCTCTGGGAGGACTTTCAGCCCCACCCGGATGTCATAAACGATGCAGTCCTCTCTAACCTGGGTACGGTACTGGACTTAGCCCGTGAGCTGGACCTTCTGGTCATTCCAACGTTCTTTATCGGGCACATGAGCGGATTAAACTGGCTTCCAAAATGGCTCCTTTCAAAAAGGCCTCATGAGAGGTTCCTGACATTTTCGGATGGTAGGATTGTGGATGTGGGAGCCGTAAACATATATGAGGATCCCAAGGCACTCGAAGCCGAGGAGTTGCTCTTACAGACCGTTGGAAGGGAATTCTCTTCACATCCTGCAATTCACAGCTGGGACATCTCAAATGAACTTGACAACGTCTTTATCCCCCGAAGTCCAGCCGTTGCATCTGAATGGCTTGCATTTGTTTACAAAACCCTGAAATCCGTTTCAAAGAAACCGGTTACTTTCGGGATACACCAAGAGGACATAGAGGGGGACAAAAACTTTCACGTGCCGGACGTTGCAAGGTGGAATGACTACCTGTGCATGCACGCCTATTCGGTTTACACGGACTTCACCGATCCTCTGGACCCATATTTTATCCCCTTCACATCTCTGCTAACGCGAGAGATGGGTGGGAAGGACGTTCTCATGGAGGAGTTCGGAATGCCGACCACTCCAGGGAAGACTAGGAGAATGCCCTCTGCGACGGGAAAGAAGATCATGCTCCATTATTTAATAAACGAAGAAGAGGCGGCCTCCTGGCTGGAGAAAACTCTAAGGCTCACAGCCGCTGTGGGTAGCCTGGGAGCAGTATACTGGAACTTCTCCGATTATCACAAAAGCCTCTGGGGGAGACCCCCCTTTGACAGAGCCATCCACGAGAGATTCTTTGGTCTTTTCAGGGGGGATGGGAGCCCCAAACCGGCAGCCGAATTAATGAAAAAGATTAAAGAGGAACTGGAGTCTGTTGATAAAATCGATGTGAGACTTGAAATTCCAGGGCAATACTACCGTAATCCCAAAGAAAACTTGAAGATGCTGTACTTCCAGTTCCGGGAGATGGTGGGTGATGTAAAATGATGGTGTGTCTTGGAGAGGTTTTAATCGACATGATAGCGCTTGAGGACAAACCGCTGGCCATGGTGCGGAAGTTTGAGAGACATCCTGGAGGAGCCCCCGCAAACGTTGCAGTGGGCCTCTCCAGGTTGGGCGTTGAGAGCGGGCTCGTGAGCAAGGTTGGAGATGACCCCTTCGGGGATTTTTTAATAAGTTCCCTTGAAAGAGAAGGCGTTAAGCCGATGATTGAAAGGGATGGGAAATTTCACACGGGTGTAGTGTTTGTACAGCTCATAGGCACAAAGCCTGAGTTTATTCTGTATGACGGAGTTGCATATTTTAACCTGCGGGAGGAGGATATACCCTTAAACATTCTTTTGGACTCCGAACTGGTTCACTTCGGAACGGTCATGTTCGCACGCGAACCCTCAAGAAGCACGGTTTTCAAAACCCTAAAGACCCTGCGGGGGAAGGTCCCTCTTAGTTACGACGTTAATATAAGACTCGATCTCTGGAGGGGAAGGGAGGAGGAAATGCTTGAGGACATAGAAGGGGGCCTGAAGCTGGCCACAATAGTCAAAATGGGATGGGAGGAGTACACCTACCTCCGCAAAAAAGGTGTTGAGGTGGAAACCTTTGAACCTTCGGTTCTTGCGGTCACACTCGGTTCAAGGGGAGCTGTTATAATCTCCGGGAGGACTCGAGTCGAAGTTCCCGCCCCCAAGGTTAATGCGGTTGACACTACCGGGGCGGGAGATGCTTTCATGGCGGCTTTTTTGGCCGGTCTTCATCATTCCGGAGCCATGGAACGACTTGAGGAATTGGATGGCGAACTGCTGAGGAGAATCGGGAAGTTTGCAAACACAGTAGCCGCAATCTCAGTAACTAGGAGAGGTGCATGGAGCGTTCCCTTCCTCAGAGAGTTGATGGAATCAACTGAGTTTAAAGAACTTAAAGGAGGCCATTGAGATGTTCCTCCGTAACTGGAGCTTTCCCGGCAGGTATTCTCCCGAATGGGGTAGCGGTGGAGTCTTTGGGCTTAAATATCATGAAGGAGTCCTGTACTACACCCTCGCTTTTGAGGCAGAGGCCCATTTCCTCGATATTAAAGGGGGAGAGGAGAGAATGTACAATTTTGGCATGCTGGGCCCCCCTCCAAGGAGTGGTGGTGACACTTACAACGCAGTTGAGACCGTGGATGAATTCCTGTACTTCGGTGGATGGGTTCATGCGCCTGCAAGATATAACCGGGGCCGTGTGAGTTTTGTGGATAAGTACTCTCACGTTCACGTTTATGACGTTAAGGAAGACACTATGAAACTTCTCTGGAAGGATTCGATTCATTCTGAGACGCGCTGGGCGGGCGAAATAGGGGATATACTCTACGACCCTCTAAACGACAGACTTCTACTGGCCCGAGAGGACGGGCACGAGCACTTGGGCGTTTATTCCCTTGACAGGAGAAAGGGGGAGACTACGGAGCTTCTGGATGAACCTTCTCCCAAAGGCACAATACTACACGACATGGCCCTTTTCGGCATTGGAAGCAACTTTTCGTGGGGTGTGAAGAAGTTCGGGGTTCTATCCCTCGAGAGTGGAGAATGGGAGTTTATAAAACCCGGCCCGAGCGTGGATGGGGGCAACGTGGTTAGGCCGGAGCTCGGTTCAATGGCCACCTCCCACAACAGGTTTTTTGCTTTCGTGAGGGGCGGGGTCTTTGTGGGAAGCCCTTTCCTCCGGGAAGAGCCCGTTTTTTACCGTCTCTTTGATTTCCCAACGTTCTATGCGCCCTTCAGGGTTAACTCTCTGAACGTTGGGGGCGGGATTCTCACCGCCTACAACTCCTATCATGATGTCTCCTTCGGGGGGAGAAGGTGGGGGGAGTTCACCCATCTCGTCGCCGGTCCCACAGTACTGGTTTATATAGCTCCCTCCGTAGTCAGGATCGTGGGCGCACTTGGTGCGAGGGTAACTAGCATTGAAAAGATCGGGGGTAATTTGCTGCTCGGTGCCAACAACTCTCCTAACACTGGAGAGACCTCCGCCACCCCCTTTGATACGGGAGTAAGGGACATCATGCTGATAGATGAAAAGACCATATGGGGCCCACCGCCATCCGTGGCCTTCTCACTGCCCCTGGACTCCATAAAGCTTAAGGGAGATGGTCTCTTCGGCGGATTTCCCCTCGATGGGTACAAGGATCCAAGGGCAGTTTTCTATGTAAACCGGGACACAAAACTGACGGTTTACGAATACGACATCTCCCTACCCAGCCTTCCTGCAGAGAAAGAAGTTTTCACTCTGAAGCGTGGGAAGAACATGGTGGACCTGTCATCTTTCTCGGGAATAGTTAGTTTTGAGCTTGAAAAGGTGGTCGGAGGAAAAGTTAGGATAGAACTCCGTTAAGAGCCGCCCTGACCAAGGACGTTGTTCCAGGAGTAGCTTGACTCTATGAGCTCTGCCACCGTGAGTTTCTTCTCCCCTTTTATCTCCGGCTCTAACTCCCCAAGGGCCTTCAGTAGTTCCTCCCTCGAGAGAACGTCCTCATCGAAGATCACAAAGCCGTTCTTGGCATAGCCGTTGAGGAATATCCTCCATACTCCAAGCTCCTTCTCAAGCTCGTACTGCTTTATAGTGGCCTTCTCCCAGTTGATGTTCCCGAACTTCAGGTCGAGCCTCACGAGTTCCTTATCTGGCTTGACGCTCATTCCCACCACCTCATGCCTTCGTCTTTATCGTTCCGAAGTAGTCCTCGATGTCGATGTAGGTCTTCCTGTAAAGCTCGCTGTTCT
>Ga0256831_1001256_pt1 | contig 13427 bp, 10 predicted proteins | sample 132544metaG_FD_189087 | JGI IMG/M metagenome (GOLD analysis project Ga0256831, IMG submission 189087) | Hydrothermal vent microbial communities from Lau Basin, Pacific Ocean - 132-544 | ecosystem: Environmental > Aquatic > Marine > Hydrothermal vents | place: Pacific Ocean: Lau Basin | collected...
TATATTTCTTCTTGTCGTAAACAGAATATCGCGTCAACAACAGCCTTGGCGTTATTGTTCAAAGGTCAGTTGCCGGATTTTGAGCATTAATATTGAACTGCGTGGAAATTACGCTGAATGGTTACATAATTGTTTATGTTTGTCTGCTGTGGATATGGTTTACACAACAGCCTTTGAGAAATAACTCCTGCGGTGAGTAACGTATGGGATTTATAGACGAAGCTAAATTTTACGTCAAAGGCGGCGACGGAGGCAATGGTTGCGTGAGTTTCCGGCGGGAGAAGTTTGTGCCCCGTGGCGGACCCAACGGCGGTGACGGCGGCGGTGGCGGTACAGTGTTTCTTGTCGCGGACAAGCGATTGCATTCCCTGATTGATTTTCGTTACCGTTCCCATTTCAAGGCTGAACGTGGGGCAGGGGGGCAAGGCAGCGACAAACACGGTAAAAGCGGACAGGACACTTTTGTCCGCGTACCTCTTGGTTCGGTCATTAAAGATGCCGAAACCGATGAGGTCCTTGCCGATCTCACCGAAGACGGCATGCGATTTCTCGCTGCCGCGGGCGGCAAAGGCGGCTACGGCAACACTCGCTTTGCCACATCAACCAACAGGGCGCCCCGCAAAGCAACTCCGGGACAACCCGGTGAAGAACGATGGCTGAAAATTGAACTTAAACTGATCGCCGACATTGGCCTGGTCGGTCTGCCCAATGCCGGTAAGTCCACCCTGCTCTCAAGACTCTCCAAGGCCCAGCCCAAAGTGGCACCATACCCGTTTACCACCCTGGAACCACAGCTCGGTGTCCTTCAGCTCGCCCATCACCGCCCAATTATTATTGCAGATATTCCCGGACTTATCGAGGGCGCTCACGAGGGCATTGGTCTTGGTGACACCTTTCTTCGCCATATTGAACGAACCCAGATCCTTGTCTTTGTCCTTGACGGATCCGGCGAGGGTGATCAGCCGCTGACCGACCTGCATATCCTTGAGAGTGAACTCGCCGCATTCAAGGAGGCATTGATTGATCGTCGCCGGATTATCCTGCTCAACAAAATCGATCTGCTCCCCAGGGAACGACGCGTTGAACTCTGCAGGAAATTCAAGGAAAATGGAATTGACGTTTTTCCCATATCAGGTCAAACCGGTGAAAATATAGATCGTTTAAAGACCATGCTTGCCCGGACCATCGACCCTGAGCAGGAATAAGCTGAAAAAGCGGAAAAAGATTTGTTGCACCCTGGTCAGACTGTGAAGTATGTATGAACCATGACTTTTCAGGTAAGCAAAGAAGAAGGATTGTTCTATCGCCAGACCCTTTTTGACAGGGCCAGGCGGATAGTTATCAAGGTCGGCAGCGCAGTTGTTACCGATAGTTCCGGTTTAAATACCGAAGTGATAGGAAACCTGGCCCGACAGATCTCATTTCTCTGTTCCACAGGGCGGGAGGTAATCCTGGTCAGCTCGGGCGCGGTGGCAGCAGGCAGACAGCGACTCGGTATCCCGCCTAAAAAAAATAATTCCTTAAAAATAAAGCAGGCGTTGGCATCCATTGGTCAGGGTCTGCTCATGCAGGCATATGAACATGCCTTTGCCGGATATGACCAACAGGTCGCCCAGGTACTGCTGACCCACGATGATCTCTCCGACCGCAGCAGGTATCTGAATATTCGCAATACCATCCTCACCCTGTTTGAGTTCGGAGCCGTTCCCATCATTAACGAAAATGACACGGTTTCCGTCGAAGAATTACGTTTCAGTGATAATGATACCCTTGGCGCCCTGATTACCAATATGATAGGGGCGGACATGTTTATCATTCTTACCGATGTCGATTATCTGAGCACTGCTAACCCGGCCGATGATATTACTGCCGATCCTGTCTACACTGTGCAGACCATCGACAGCAATATTGAGGCCATGGCCGGGAATACTTCGTCCCTTCTCGGAACCGGCGGCATGCTTACCAAAATCAAGGCAGCGAAAATGGTTGCCTCCTGTGGCGGTAGTTCATTCATTGGCCCGGGGAAAAACCCCAATGTCCTGCAGGAGCTCTTCAGCGGCGACCAGGTGGGCACGTTTTTCCTTCCGGCACCTGAAAAGCTCTGCGGTCGCAAACACTGGATTGCCCATGTTCTGCGGCCAAAAGGTTCCCTTGTTCTTGACGAAGGGGCCTGTCGGGCATTGATTGAGCGCGGCAAAAGCCTGCTCCCGTCCGGAATCCTTGAGGTGCGCGGAGAATTCGGTGTCGGGGCCCCGGTGCACTGCCTCAATGAACAGGGACTGGCCCTGGCGGCAGGTCTAAGTAATTATGGCTCCACGGATCTGGAAAAAATTAAGGGGTGCAATTCAGCAAAAATAGAGGAAATACTCGGCTATAAGGACAGTGACGAGGCCATCCACAGAGACAATCTCGTCCTGATGAATGATAGTGTGACTGATGCCTTGAGGAGAAAACAGGTATGAGTAAACAGAATATTGAGCAGATGGTTACGGACATGGCAATCCGGGTTAAAGAGGCCTCCCGAACCCTTGCCGCTCTTCCCACTGCCGTCAAAAACAGGGCTCTGGTACAGACTGCGCAACTATTGATGGAAGAACGACCATTTATTGCGGCGGAGAATGAAAAGGACCTTGCCGCCGGCAGGGAAAAAAATCTTTCCCCTGCCATGCTTGACCGACTCGAACTGAGTGACAAGGTAATAGAATCAATGGTCGCTGGCCTGCGGGAGGTTGCGGCATTGCCCGACCCGGTTGGCGAAGTGACGGATATGAAACGACTGCCCAGTGGTATAACCGTCGGCAGGATGCGTATTCCCCTTGGCGTTGTCGGTATGATTTACGAGTCCAGGCCCAATGTCACCATTGATGCGGCTGCTCTCTGTCTCAAGGCAGGCAACGGCGTGCTGCTGCGGGGCGGGTCCGAGGCCATCCACTCTAACCTGGCATTGGCGCGGGTCTTGAGAAGCGGCCTTGAGGATGCCGGAATTGACCCCGGGGTGGTGCAGGTGATTCCCACTGTGGACAGGGAGGCGGTCACGTTCATGCTTGACCTGGAGGATTACCTTGATGTTGTTATCCCAAGGGGCGGGGAAGGATTGATTCGTTTTGTGACTAAAACATCGCGAATACCGGTGCTCAAACATTACAAAGGGGTGTGCCACGCATTTGTTGACCAGGATGCTGATATTGCCATGGCAGTGGGCATTATCGACAATGCAAAGACCCAGCGACCCGGTGTCTGCAATGCCCTGGAGGGATTGCTTGTTCATCGCGATATTGCCGGCGCTTTTCTGCCTGTGGTCGCTGAACGGTTGACCGAAAAAGGGGTTGAACTCCGTGGCTGTCCGCGCAGTTGTTCCCTGGTTCCGACCATGGTCCCTGCTGACGAATCGGACTGGGGCAAGGAGTTTCTGGACCTGATTTTAGCCGTACGGATTGTTGAATCCATGGATGAGGCCATCGCCTATATTGACAGGTACGGCTCTAATCACACCGAAACCATTATCACCGGTTCCTATCCACGCAGCCAACGCTTCCTGCGGGAAGTGGACGCCTCGGCGGTTATGATCAATGCATCAACCCGTTTTAACGACGGCGGTCAATTCGGCCTGGGCGCTGAAATCGGTATCTCGACGACAAAACTGCATGCCTATGGTCCCATGGGGCTGGAAGAGCTGACCACTAGAAAATTCATCGTCTATGGCAACGGCGAGGTCCGGGCCTGAGAAAAACTCGGCCTGCCTGACCGGCGGCCTTTTCTTGCACATGTGATCTCGTGAATGAAAAAGATCCATCAATCGGTATTTTCGGAGGAACATTTGATCCAGTGCATGATGGTCATGTCAACTTGGCCCGATTTGTTCTGAGCACTAAACTGGTGCAAAAAATTCTCTTTTTGCCCGCTGCCCGGCCTCCCCATAAGGACAGTGCCATGGCCCCTTTTGCGCATCGGGTCGCCATGCTGAAAATCGCCCTGGGCGCTGAAACAGCCATGTCGGTGTCCACCCTGGAGTCCAGGCGTCGCGGCCCCTCCTATACCGTGGACAGCCTGCGAGCGCTGCGCAGCGAGTATCCCGGACTACGGCCGGCCTTTATCATGGGAGCGGATTCTTTGCTGGAGCTGCATCAGTGGTATCGATATGATGAAATTTTATGCTATGCCGATCTAATTGTAATCTCACGCAAGGGTATCAGCGACAGGCAATGCATGGATGCCATCCGCAGGCTTCCCGGTAATTTCAGGCCGGTTACCGAATCGGCGTCAACGTTTCTGCAGGCTGACGGGGAAGCGACAATACACTATCTTTCCGGTTTTTCAAGCCCGGTTTCTTCATCCATGGTGCGCAGGCAACTTCAAGCAGGTAAGCGACCCCAGGGGCTGGATAAAGCTGTATTTTCCTATATCCAGGCCCATCACCTCTACGGGCGGCAACCATGCGCTACATAGCTGATCTCCATATTCATTCCTGCTACTCAAGGGCAACGAGCAAGGCCAGCCGCCTGCCAGGACTTGCCGCCTGGGCTGCCATCAAGGGCATCCGGGTCCTTGCCACCGGTGATTTTACCCATCCCGGCTGGCTGCAACATCTTGCCGACAACCTTGAGCCTGCCGAGCCGGGATTCTTCAAACTACGTTCCTGGGAAAATGATGAAATCGCCTCGCATCTGCCGCCGGGTATCAATCCGGCAGACCTTGCCCTGGCTGATATTCGGTTTGTCCTGAGCTCCGAAATCAGCTCGATTTACAAAAAAGACGGCAAGGTCAGGAAGATTCACAACATTTTATATGCACCTGATTTTGATTCAGTCCGCCGAATTAACAAGAAACTTGCCGGAATCGGCAATCTGGAATCGGACGGCAGGCCCATACTCGGTCTTGATGCCTATGATTTGCTGGCAATAGCCAGGGAAGCAGCGCCTGATGGTTTTTTTGTCCCCGCCCATATCTGGACTCCGTGGTTTTCACTGTTTGGCTCCAAATCCGGTTTTGACACCATCGAGGAGTGCTTTGGTGATTTGACCCAAGAGATATTTGCCCTGGAAACCGGCCTGTCCTCGGACCCGGATATGAACAGATGTATATCCGCTCTTGACCGCTTTACTCTCATCTCCAATTCCGATTGTCATTCTCCGGCCAAGCTCGGCCGTGAAGCCAATATCCTGGCGACCGAATTAAGCTTTGATGCCCTCAGACAGGCGCTGCGTAATCCCGTTGACCATGAGGGCAAAAAGGTTTTTACCGGTACCATTGAATTTTATCCCGAAGAAGGAAAATACCACTGCGACGGTCATCGAAAATGTCAGGTATGCCTGGAACCGGATGAAACCATGCGCAACAAGGGTATATGTCCGGTCTGCGGCCGACCGGTCACAGTGGGCGTCTTGCACCGGGTAATGGATCTTGCCGATCGCTCCGCGCCCAGGTACAAAAAGGATGCGCCTGCGGTTTTCAGTCTTATTCCCCTGCCCGAAGTCCTCAGTGAGCTGCTTGGAGTGGGATCCGGTTCAAAAACAGTAATGCGCAGTTATGTCCACGCAATCAATACGTTCTCTTCTGAATTTAATCTTCTCCTTGATGTTCCCATAGAGGATATTGCAGCCCAGGGATCCGCACTGCTGGCCGAGGCAATTTCCAGGATGCGGCAGGGCAGGGTCATTCGCCGGCCCGGTTATGACGGCCAATTCGGTGTCATTCAGGTGTTTGATGAGGATGAACTCAGTCGGTTAGCCGGGCAACTTGAACTGTTCGGCACCCCGGTACGTCGTAAAAAACGAAAAAAAACCACCATCAGCCCACAGAAAAGGAAGACACCAAAAAAAAAAGCGGCGGCAACGGTAAAAAAGCAAACACTTAATCCCAGCCAGCAGGCTGTGATCGACAGTCAATCACGACATATTCTTGTCCAGGCCGGACCCGGTACCGGTAAAACCCATACCCTGGTTGCCCGACTGTGCAGCCGGATGACAAGCAATCCCGGCCCGGCCACGATCTTTACCTTTACCAACAAAGCCGCCGCTGAAATCAGAGAACGTGTGCGGCAGGTTCCGGGTATCCCCCATCAATCCGTCTTTATCGCCACCCTACATGGGTTCTGTCTCCATTTTCTCCGCAAACAGGATCCTGACCTGCACGTCGTGGGTCCGGAAATGCGCATGCTCTTTTTGCGCAAACTCTTTCCCGACCAATCCAGATCAACGCTTGTAACAATGTCCAGTCAGCTCTCGGATCTGTTCGCAAATCCCGGTAATCTGCAGGCCGTTTCCCCGGAAGCTGTCACATGGGCCAGAAAATACAGTGAGATGATTGACAGCCGTCATTATATTGATCTGGAGGCCATTATTCCCTGCGCCCTGGCCATACTGACAAGAGATTCCTCCCAGGCAGCGGCAATGCGCAACCAGACCACCTGCTTGTACATCGATGAATTTCAGGATCTGAACGCCCTCCAGTATCAACTGGTGCGTGAACTTGCCCGATCTTCCTCAATCTTTGCCATTGGTGATCCGGACCAGGCAATATACGGCTTTCGCGGCGCCGATCCCCGCTGGTTTTTCACCTTTATAGAAGATATGCACCCAGAGGTTCACACCCTGAATATTAACTATCGGTGTGATGCCTCTATTGTGGCGGCAGCCTCCCAGGTGATCGCGGTCAACGAAACCGGCGCTACAAAAACCGTTGCCCACAGTTCCCGGCCCGGCCGTATTGTTCTTAAAGAATGTCGGTCCGATCATGATGAAGCAAAATATATCGTCCGGATGATTGAACACCTTGTCGGCGGCACTTCCCACCGGGAAATTGAACAACTTGCCACCGGGGAGCCGGATATCTATTCCCTTGGCGATATCGGCGTGTTGTATCGGACCGGACGGCAGGCCGACATTATAGGAGATGCCCTGTTTAAACACGGCATTCCCTTTCGACGGGTAGGTCTTGAACCCTTTTATCTCAAAGAACCTGTCAAACCCCTGTATCTCTTAGCCCTTGTTGCTGCGGGCATGGCCCTGCCCACTGACCTCCTATCCCTTCTTGCCCTGGAACCGGGTATCGGCCGGAAAACCCTGCAGGATGTGGAAGAGATGCTTTTGATGAGTTCAAATCCGCTTATGGATTTTATTGCACTTGCCGAAGAGAAAGAGAGGCTTAAAGGGCCGGGAAAAAGACTGTGCAAACTGCGGGATGAAATCTTGTGTGTTGCGGAAAAAAAAGGCGTGGCTCAAGGGCTGTCCACGGTTTTACCCTATTACCGGCTCTCCGATGAAGATCCTGAAATCCAGCGTTTTTTTCGTCTGGCAGGAGCCCTTGGCGATACCCTTGCCGGATTTGCCCACTACCTGCAGGACAACAGTCTCTCCATTACTGCTGAACCTCCCGGAGAAGCGGTAACGCTTATGACGCTGCACGCCGCCAAAGGGGTCGAGTTTCCCGTTGTCTTTCTCAGCGGTCTTGAGGAGGGGATATTGCCGTTGCAACCACGGGAACAGTTGAGCCGGGAGGAATTTAACGCCCATATTGAAGAGGAACGCAGACTCTTTTTTGTCGGCATAACCAGGGCCAGGCATCAGCTTTATCTCAGCCATGCAACCGCTGAGCGTAAAAACGGACGTTCCGGGTTCGGCAGGCCGTCCAGATTCATTGGTGATATTGATCCCTCTCTGCTGACACAGGCGGCACCGGGGCGCAAACAGACAAAAAAATATAAACAGTTGAGCCTTTTCCCCATCCCATGACCCAGCACAAAGAAGCAACTCCACAGCAACAGGTCGCAGAACTTGAAGCCATCATCCGCACCTTACGGGAAGAGAATGGACGGTTGCGTAAAAAGGCCAACCATGCGGACAGCGCCAACAAGGCCAAGTCGGATTTCCTGGCCATGATCAGCCATGAAATCCGAACACCGATGAACGGTGTCATCGGCCTGAGTGAGTTGCTGCTTGGAACCGACCTTGAAGACAGACAGAAACATTTTGCCGAACTGATCCTCACATCCGCCCGTAATCTTCTTACCCTTATCAACAGCCTGCTTGATTTCAGCAAGATTGAGGCAAAAAAGATGGTCCTTGATCTTGCTCCTTTTGACCTTACCGGCATGCTGATGGAAACCATGGATCTCTATGCCCTGTCCGGTGAGCAAAAAAAATTGATGGTGCTGGCCGATATCGACGACCGGCTGGCACCCTCCTATATTGGTGATGGCTATCGCATCCGGCAGATTCTTGTCAACCTGCTGGGCAACGCTATAAAATTTACCAGCAGGGGCGAGGTCAGGCTCAAGGTCGATATAGTCGGCAAGGCATCGAACACTGACACCATCCGTTTTGAGGTCAAGGATACCGGCCCCGGCATTGTCAGAGAAAAACAGGGAGAACTGTTTCAACCCTTTACCCAGCTTGACGGGCCGGCAAAATTACGGCACGGAGGGACCGGTCTCGGGTTGTCCATCTGTGCCAAGCTCATCGAGTTGATGGATGGCGCCCTTGGTCTCAACTCGGTACCGGGGGAGGGGAGTACTTTCTGGTTCCAGCTGCGATTACCTGTTGCCGGTGCCGAAACCGCCGGCTCGGATACTGCAAAATGTTTGCGTGATGGTGACGTTACAAAAACCGGAGCGGCCGGCGATGATTGCCCCTATACAATCCTTATTGTGGATGACGAGCCGACCAATAGAATGGTGTTGCGGGAAAGCCTGCAAAGAGCGGGTGCCGGAATTATCGAGGCCGAAGATGGCCGTCAGGCCGTTGAACACTGCATGACCAGGGATTTTGATCTTATTTTTATGGACTGTCAGATGCCGGTCGTTGACGGCTTTGAGGCCACCGACAAAATCCTGGCAAATGCTGCTGACAGCAACAGATCCATTCCTCCCGTCATTGCCCTGACCGCTGATGCGACCATGGATACCAGGCAGCGGTGTCAGGACACAGGTATGATCGATTATCTCTTGAAACCGCTGAATTTTGATGAGCTTAAACAGGTAATAGGCAGACAACTTCCCGGTTTGCAGGTCCACATCCAGGGACGACATGTGATTGACCGGGACAATGACAGCGAAATCAAAGCGGGCGGTATGATTATTAACCCGGAAACACTTGAAAAACTCGGAAACAATATCGGAAATCTCGGCCCGGTCATTACTGTTTTTCTCCAGACATTGAGCAGTCGTTTTACCGATATAAGCCGGGCGGTGCAGGCAAAAGATGCGGATGCCATCGCACGGGCGGCGCACACCCTGAAGGGAAGCAGCAGTCAGTTCGGCGCTGAAGAGCTCTCGGGCCTGTGCCGGCGGATGGAAGACATGGGCCGTAGCCACAACATCTCCCAGGCTGAACCTCTTTTGCGTGAAATCGGCCGGTCAGCCGAGCGAGTGCGGGAAGAGCTGACCCGCCGGGAAACAGACAATACCCAATCCTCAAGTTAGGATAATACTATGTTTCAAGCAGAAATTGCCTGCCTTGATCCAGGCAGACGTAAAAAACTTGATAAAGCGTTTGTTATCCTGCATTATACTATTATGTTCAAGGTTTCTTAGCATGCCCATCCATCAATGCTGCAGCACCCCATTTTCTCCGTAAGCTGCATGATGACATCTTTAATATTTCGGAGCTTGTATAATTAGTGGCGACTACTTTTTTCCATGACACTATTCCCCTGATCCTGGTTGTTGACGATGATGAGGTCATTCGTCTTCTGCTCCGGCAATTTTTAGAAGGTGAGGGCTACAAGGTTGAAGAGGCCGCAAACGGGCAACAGGCTCTGCATAAGCTCGCGGCCGGTTTTTTCGACATGATCATCATGGATATAGCCATGCCGGGGGCGGACGGGCCGGCAATCTGCCAGTCCATAACCTCATCCCTGGCCAAAGCGCCGCCGATCCTGATGATAACCGCCCTGGACAATGAAACATTTGTCGACCGCTCTTTCCAGGCCGGGGCCGTGGACTATATCCGCAAACCGATCCACTGGTCGGTGTTGAAAAACCGCATCCGCTATATTCTCGGTTCACACCGGGCAACCCAGGAGCTCGAACTCCTTTCCCGGCAATATGAAATGATTCTTGATGCTGCGGCCAACGGTATCTGCGGTGTCGATGAGAACAGAATTATTTCCTATATCAATCCCGCTGGGCTCTCCATGCTCGGCTATGAGGATCAGGATTCGATTACCGGCCTTCCTTATGACTCCGTGATCAGGGTGTCCATGCCGGGCAGCGATGAATTTGACCTGGATTGCTGCCCCTTTTTCCTCGATGAAAGCCTGACGACCTCCAGCCATTTTGATGAAGTTCGCATGTTGCGCAAAGACGGAACCAGCTTCCCGGCTGATTTCAGGGCCACCCCTATTTTTCAGGGTACTCGAATTGCCGGCGGCGTTATTGTCTTTCAGGATGTTACCGAGCGACAGCAGGCGGCCGAGCTTATCCGCTACATGGCAAACCATGATTCACTCACCAATCTACCCAACCGCAACTATCTGCGCAAACGGCTGCCGCAGGCAATATCACTTGCAAAGCGCCACAAAAGACTCCTCTGCCTGCTCTTTGTTGATCTGGACCGCTTTAAACCGATCAACGACACCTACGGCCACGGCACAGGAGATATTGTGCTGGCAAAGGTCGCCCAGCGGTTAACCCAAATACTTCGCACCTCTGATTCCGTCTGTCGGCTTGGTGGTGATGAATTTGTTATCCTGCTGGAAAGTTCCTCCACTGTTGAGGGTGCCGAACTGGTTGCGGAAAAGGCCATTGAAACACTCAATGAACCGATAGAGGCTGACAAGCATGTCTGCTCCATCGGCGCCAGTATCGGTATTTCCGTTTTCCCCGATGATTGTCTGGATGCGGAAACCATGCTCAGGCATGCAGACATTGCCATGTATGAGGCAAAAACCAAGGGCCGCAACCGCTGGCAGCGTTTCAACAATGATCATGATCAAAAACAGGGTAAAAAATGATTTTCCATCCTGTTTGTCGTGTGTCCCGGCTTGCCATGTTGAGAATCAATTTGATTGTCTGAGATGGCTTTGCATGCTTGGAGGGAGGAGGGTAGGGAGAAAGAGCACCGGATGCCGTGGTTGGAATTTTTATTCAAATTCTGATCGTTGGATGCCGGATTGGCGGATGATTGACATCAAAGTTCCAGTTCTGATTTCTTTATGATCCGGTACAGGCACGGTTATCGTGCTCCCAGGTATTTGCTTTTGCATGATGACATGACTTCCTTTTTTCCTTACTTTCTGGAATCCATGCTGTTGAAGTATCTGACAAACCTCCTTTCCAGAGAGAATTTTCAGCTTACCCAACGGCAACCTCCAGTTGTGTTACATACACTTCTTCGTGGAGGCGCGTGTTGATTTCATTCGGTGAAGCTGTTTCAAAGAACAACTCAAGCGCTTCTTTCAGGTTTGCCCTGGCTTCGTTTACAGTGTCCCCCTGACTGGCGATGTCCACTTCTGGACAGAGGGCCACATAGCCATCTTCTTCTTTTTCAATAATGGCAGTGAGCTGTTTGATCATGATCATCACCTCCTTTGTTGGATCATACGTTTAAGGACACTCCGCATATCCTGGCCCAGGCGAATCAACTGCCGGCCTGGACATAATGAATGGTGTATTTTTGACTATCTGCCAACGCCATTGTCGTTTACCGTAACTGGTGATTGTGCCTCACCTGTCTGGACGTTAAAACAAGGAGTTTGATTGCTCGGCAAGAGTTCCAGGTAATGTTGTGAAAGGTGATGGCGTCGTAAAAACTTCGATCTACTGCGTCGTGTGTCCTGTGGCGATTATCTGTGTTTTTACTTAGCCATCTTTAAATATTGTATGGACTTTTTACGAGTTTATCAAAGGTAACAAAATTATCTGCCACAGGCAAGGGTATCACCTTAAGGTGAGGTCTGACGGAGTCCTGTCACTGTTATTTTTCTGGCATACCATTATCCTCAACCAAACGCTTATTTATCCAGAACAAGTGTGCGGATAATATCTGTTTTCCCGATCACTCCGACCAGCTTTTCTCCATCCATTACCGGCAGAGTATGGACCTGACGTTCGGCCATCAGTGTTGCCACCTCATCAAGGGGGGTATCCGGGGCCACGGATACCAGCTCGTGGGAGCAGATGTCGCCGACATTGGTTGCCGCCATCTTTTTAATATCCTTTTCCATTTTTTCCGGGTTTTCCAGGAAAACAAAGGAATCGAGAATTGCCACAACCGTTGGAATATGCACCTTTTTGTTTTGGTCGATCAGATCGCTTTCCGTTGCCACTCCTATCACCTTGCCGTTATCATCAAAGACCGGGACTCCACTTATCTTGTTTTCATATAACAATTTGGCAAGCTCTTTTACCGACATGGACTCTTTGGCGGTAATAACATCGGTGCTCATTATATCCTTTGCTTTCTTCATCGTGTTTCTCCCATAGAGTTGCGACATTTCTGTATGGCCGCCGGTAGTTCGGCGGCAACTTCGGACGCCGTATATCCGTATTCCTTTTCATTTGCGATCAAATCAGCGGCCAGGCCATGCAGATAAACACCTGTGCAGGCGGCATCCCAGGCGTCCATCCCCTGGGCAAGGAGGCTGCCGATCAATCCGGCCAGCACATCACCCATGCCTCCGGTGGCCATGCCCTGGTTGCCGCTGGTGTTTATCGCCCAGTTTCCCTGATTGTCGGCGACCACGGTCCCGGCTCCCTTGAGCACTGTGACAATTTTTTGTTCTTCTTTACATCCCGAGCAAAGCGATAGAGCTGCCTGCAGCCTGTCGGCCTGAATTTCATCGGTTGCCAGACCGGAGAGGCGGGCCATTTCACCCGGGTGCGGCGTCAGAATGCGCGGCCCGCCCGGGTGGACAAGAATATCACGATGCAGACTGAGAATGGTAAGGGCATCGGCATCCACGACCATGGGTAGAGATACCTCCCGGTACAGCAACAGGACAAGCTCTTCGGCCTGTTCATCGGTTCCGATACCCGGCCCAAGGACAATGGCCTTTTTTCCTATTGCCGCAGCAAGAATATAGTCGACATCGTCAATGGACAGGGAGGTGGAAGCGGTATCAGGCAACGGTAGTGTCATGGCCTCGATCAGGCTGGTTTCCATGATCGGATTGAGGTTCTGTGGCACCACGCTGGTCACAAGGCCGCAACCGCTGGTCAGGGCGGCCCGGCAGCAGAGAATGGCAGCTCCGGTTTTTCCTTCCGAACCTGCAAGTACCAGCAGGTGGCCATGGGTCCCCTTGTGTGAATCCGCCGCCCGTGCAGGTAGAGAGTTCGCTATCTCCTGGGTAATCGCCTGGCCGCGCAAGGGTATTTCCGGGTGCGCCTGTCGGGGAATGGTAATATCGACGATATGCAGTTTGCCGATCCCCCGGCCCCCATGCAGATAATGGGCGGGCTTGGCCAGTCCATAGGTGACCGTCAAATCGGC
>Ga0256831_1001257_pt1 | contig 13423 bp, 11 predicted proteins | sample 132544metaG_FD_189087 | JGI IMG/M metagenome (GOLD analysis project Ga0256831, IMG submission 189087) | Hydrothermal vent microbial communities from Lau Basin, Pacific Ocean - 132-544 | ecosystem: Environmental > Aquatic > Marine > Hydrothermal vents | place: Pacific Ocean: Lau Basin | collected...
GACGTCTTGGATTATTTAAAGGAGACCGAAGAGAGGGTTAAAAGGGCGATAGATAGGGGAGAAAGGATTGAGATAGACTTGGACTTTGAAAAAAAGATAAGGGATAGGTTGTTGGACGTTTTAAAAGATAAATTCGGTGAGGGTTTGAAGGTTTTGAAGGAGTTGGCCGTAATAGATTTGCCCATCGACTTGGAGGTTGCGAAGAAGGTTTACGACGTCGAAAAGATTAGGGATTTCGTCGATCTGGGTTTGGTTGAAGTCAGAAACAACCACATGGTGATGGATTCAACTCTTAAGGACTTGATTTGGGAAAACTCCGAAGGTCATCACAGAAAGGCTCTGGAATACTACTCCCACTTCGAGGAAAGCTTAGACGTTATGGCTGAAAAGGCCTATCACCACGTAATGGTTGGAGATTACGATAGGGCGTTCGAACTCTTCATGAGGTGCGCCAACGAGATATACGGTAGGCACAGGTGTGTCGAAAAGCTGATATTCGTGGGTGAAAAGCTCATAGGAAAGGTTAAAGAGGAGGACAAGCTTTTGGGGACTCTGGGAAACCTCTACATGGTAATCAAAAAGTATAGAGAGGCGGAACGTTACTACAACATGGTTTTAAAGCTTTACGATGAGAACGACAGGAGATACTTGGGAGTCCTGCTTAACTTGGCAAACCTGCACTACGTCAAGGGCGATTACAAGAAGGCCGAAGGAGAATTGAAGGAGTTGATTGCCAAATCTTACGGGAGGGATGAGGAAATAACTGAGAAAGCTCTTCTGATTCTGTCTTCTCTCTACTTGGATTTGGGGGATTACGGTAAGGCTGAGAGCTGTTTGATGGACGTTCTAAGGATGGAGCATTCCAAAGCTAAGAGAGATAAGGAGAGGTTAAGGGCGGTTGCGAGCATCTTGAACAACTTGGGCTACGTCTATTCGAGGGCGAAGGATTTTGAAAAGGCGGAGAAATTTTACAAGGAAGCTTTGAGAATCTACAACGAGCTGAACGACGTTAACGGAGTCACAACAGTCTTGAACAACCTCTCCTCCCTATACGTATCAACCCAGAAAATCGAAAGGGCCAAGGAGACTTTATCGATGATAGAGAAAATTAAAGAGGTTTCTCCGGACTTGAAGGCAAAATACTACTTCCTAAAGGCCAAGATCTTGGAGAGGGAAGGTAGGTTGAAGGAGGCGATGGAACACTACATGAAGGCCGGAGCTCTGGGATTTCTCGTATTCAGAAACTTCGGAACGAACGCGATAAACTACATGCACGCCTTCGACAAGGCTGAGGAGATTGCAAAGAATTTGAAGTTGGAAGATTTTGCAGGAGACGTTTTCGTTCTGAAGAGCGTTATCGGAAAGGTTTACTTCGGGATAAAGAGGCAGATCGGTAACGTTGTGTGCGGTGAAAGGGGAAGGGTAATTTTGAAGGCTTTAAAGGGGGAAAAGGCGGATTTCGATGTTAGAGATGAGGTCGACTCGGCGGTTTACGTAATCGTTAGGGATGTGCTAAGTTAAGGAAAAAACTTTATGCTTTCGGGGGGTTTTATTTTCATGGATTTTGTTTACACTGGAGTTCCAACGGGTGCGAAGGAATTTAAATATTTAACGAGCAAGATAAAAGAGGATGATCTGGTTAGGTATCCCGAAATAACTGAAAGAGATTTTGAGGAGCTTTTAAGGAAGGCGAGTGTCGGTTACGGTAAACCCCTCCCCCACAGAACGAAATCACTATGTCCGGAAAGTAGAAAGGTCGTTCCCGCCGTGGTTTGGGAGAAGGATGGGAAGGTTTGGATAACTAAGAAGTGTCCCGAAGGACTTATAACCGAACTCTACTACGAGGATTTGGAAACGTTCGAGAGGTTTAGGAGGTGGCATTTCAAGGAGAAGGTTTTGAAGAACTACCACGTTGAAAGCGGTGGGGCCAACTGTCCCTTCGAATGCGGTCTGTGCAAGAGACATTACTCCCACACCTGTCTTTTAAATATAGTCGTAACAAATCGTTGCAACTTGAGTTGCTGGTATTGCCTACCGGGAGACGAGTTTCTACTTTTCAAATCTGGAAGGAACATGAGGTTGATGAAAATCGAAGACATAGTTAAAAATTTAGATTTTAAATATAAGTTCGAGTTTGAAGGAATTAAAGGGGAATACGCAATTCCAAACGACATGTTCGTTTTAACGTTCAGGAATGGTAAAGCGGAATGGAGGAAAGTGAACAAATTCTTCAGAAGGAGATACTCAGGTAAAATAATTAAAATAAAGACTAAGAGTGGAAGGATAATAAGAACCACTCCAGAGCATAGATTTTTCGTCCGTGAAAACGGTGAGATCATTTTAAAGAGAGCCGAGGAATTAGAAGTTGGTGACGAGTTGATAGCTTTATGGAACTTTAAAAACACGAGTTTAAGTGAAATAAACCTTATAGAGGAATTTAAGGTTTTACCAGAGGAAGAGAAGGCGAAAACGTTTGTTAGAGGTATTGAAGATCTTAATCTGTCGGGGTTGAAAGATGTTTACGGAGAAAAGATTTACCATTGGAGACACGCCAATTCAATTCCCCTCAAATGTTTTTACGATTTAAGCGAGGTTGATGGAGAATTTAGACTCGGTAGAGACTCAACTCCCTACGAAATTCCTTCTAAAATTGAAATCACGCCAGAACTTGCCAAGCTTATAGGCTACTTCGTTTCAGATGGACATTACACAAGCAAAGACCTGAGAATTACAGTCGCCCATGAGGATGTCGAAAGGGAAATCGTTTCCATCCTTGAGAAACTTGGTTTACCTTACGGCATAGAATGGGAAGGAAAAGCAAAGCAGATAGTTATAGGCAGCAGGCTTTTCAGGCTCATATTTAAATACGTTTTTGAAATTCCAGAGGGTGCTAAGAAGAAGAGGCTACCCAAACAGTTCTTGAACTTTCCGTTAGAGTCTAAAAAAGCTTTGCTCAGCGGTTTGTTCAATGGAAACGGAAAAGGAGAGAGGCATTTGAGCGTTGGATATGCAAGCGTTTCAAGGGACTTAATAAGGGACGTTTCCTATCTACTGGCATCTCTTGGAATACTTTCAAGAATTCATGAGTCCAACGGACTTTACAAGCTTTACGTATCTGGAAGAGACATGGTCAAACTCGTAAACATGATGGACTTGAGGGAGGGACATAGGAAAAAGCTTAAGGGCTTAAGTAGGAGGAAAAATGCGAGAGTTGAGAGGTTGGGAGATTTCTACATCGATCCTATAAAGGAGATTTCTTTCGATCACTACGAAGGATACGTTTACGATTTGGAGGTCGATGAAATCCACGCGTTCGTTGCATCGGATGGAATTCTGATAAGCAACTGTTTCTTCTACGCAAAGGAGGGACAGCCAATCTACGAACCAACCCTCGACCAGATTAGGCTAATGCTCAGAAGGGCCAAGGAGGAGAATCCGCCTTGCAACGCGGTCCAACTAACTGGAGGAGAACCGACCTTGAGAGACGATTTGATAGACATAATTAAAATTGCAAGAGAAGAGGGATACGATCACGTTCAGCTCAACACCGATGGAATAAGGCTGGCCTTCGATATCGATCTCGTCAAGGCTATAAGGGATGCGGGCGTTAATACGATCTACCTGAGCTTTGACGGTGTAACCCCAATAACGAACTGGAAGAACCACTGGGAGATACCTCTGATATTCAAAAACATCAGAGATACGAACGGCCCGGGTTTGGTTTTGGTTCCGACCCTCATAAGAAATATAAACGATTCCGAACTGGGTGACATCATAAACTTCGGCTTGAATCACATAGACATCGTCAGGGGTGTGAACTTCCAGCCCGTATCGATGGTGGGAAGGGTTCCGAAGGAGGAGAGGGCCATGTTCAGAATAACCATTCCGAGGGCTTTAAAACTGATAGAGGATCAGACGAACGGGGCGATAGCGATCGAAGACTGGTATCCCGTTCCAGTCGCTGGATACATTGCCAAGTTCTTCGACGCCTTCTTGGGCAGGCGTTACTACATGACGTCCCACTTCGCTTGCGGTTGTGCGACCTACGTGTTTCTGGATGACGGCAGGGTTATTCCTATAACGAGGTTCATAGACGTCGACGGATTTGCGGAGTATCTGGCGGAGAAGGCGGAGGAGATTAAAAACAAGGACATTGGGAGGTTTGGAAGGATGAAGGTGTCCGCGGATTTGGTCGTGAAATTCTTAAAGAAGTTCTACGACGAGTCAAAAGCCCCGAAGAGTTTGAAGGTCCTTAACTTGATCAAAAACGCACTCCTTCACGGAAACTACGATGCCTTGGGAGAGTTCCACAAGAGAGCACTATTCTTGGGAATGATGCACTTCCAAGACGAATACAACTACGACGTGGAGAGAACCGAGAGATGCGTCATACACTACGGAATGCCAGATGGAAGAGTAGTTCCGTTCTGTGCCTTCAACGTTATACCCGAGTTTTACAGAGATAAAATTCAGCCAGAATTCAGTTACAGCTGGGAGGAGTGGAAAAAACTGCATCCTGAATGGAGTTACAAGAAAGATAAGTATGTTAGAACAAAAGAGTTTATTGAAAAAATGATGAAGAGCGAGATATACAGAAAAACGTACAACGTTAAGAGTTACTTCGAATGATCTCGTTCAAAGCGGTCAAAACATCTTTGGCTTTAACGATTTCGTCTATCCTTATCCTCTCCCTCTCCGTGTGACAGAGGTGAAGTTCTCCCGGACCAAAAACGACGACATCCCATCCAGCCTCTCTAAAGTTTATTGCATCCGTCCAAGACCTCATTTCCCCGTAAGCGATGGGCAATCCAGCTCTATCAAAGGCCATCTCCAACAACTTTACAACATCACCGCTAACGAAACCTTGAGCTTTTTCAACCACAGTGCAGTTTTCGCCCTTCAAGAGGTTCAGAACTCTCTCTTCGAATTCATCGACTTTGACCTCTGGAGGGATTACGAAATCGATCCTAACGGAACACCTGTCCGGAACGACGTATTCGTAGCTACCACCCTCAATTCTCTGAATCAAGCACAAACCCATTTTCTTTAACTCGTTCACGACCTTCATTGCCTTTTCTATTGCATTCACACCCATGTCTGGATAGGCCCCGTGTGCGGAGCTACCTAAGAACTCAACGTCTATCTCCAAACAACCGTAGTGTCTGTTCGCAATCTTCAGTTCCGTAGGCTCCATTACTATTGCCCTTCTCCTTTTGAACTCCTCAACGATCGCTCTGGAACCCAAACCCCCCTCCTCCTCATCCGAAAGTAGGGCGATACCGAAGTTCAACTCCTCTATCTCGTTTAAAGCCAACACTATTGCGGTCACGCTCGCCTTCGCATCGCAACACCCCGTTCCGTAGGCGTAAACTCCATCGAACTCGAACTTTCTCTTCACGGGAACCGTATCTACATGTGTAACGATCCAAAGATCAGCATTCTGATTTATGAGAACGTTCTTCGTGTTGTACTTCTCAAAGACAACGGGCTCAAACTCGTAGAGTATTTCAATCAGGTAACTCACGATCTCATCCTCTTCTCCCGATTCAGACTCAATTTCTACGAGCTCTTTGAGTAACTTCAACGCGTCCATGTTACGGAGTTGCGATTCGTGTTAAAAGTTTTGGAGGTAAAACTTGATTAACAAATCGTAACTTTAGGCTTCAATGATAAGAAGGGTCACGAAGGATGACGAGAAACACTTCGTCGAAGTTTACATAGAGGCTTACAGAGGTTTGGAGGAATACGCATACACGAGCAAGAAGGACGTTAAATGGTATTTCAGATGGCTTTTAAAGAGAGATCCAAACGGATTTTTTACATACGTCGCTGACAATCCTGTTGGATTTATCGCGTGTGATTGCAACTGGTTCAGCGTTTTCGAAGGCGAAGAGGTGGCGGAAATTCACGAGATATTCGTTCATCCGAAGTGGCAGGGAAAGGGGATCGGGACCGCTTTAATGGAGAGAGCGTTGAATTACGCCAGAGAAAGAAATAGAGATGTTGTTGAACTCTGGGTGGGTGTTGGAAATCTCAGGGCGATAGAATTCTACAAGAGGTTCGGATTCGAGGAGAGGGGAGTGGTGGGTAGGTGGCTCAGAATGACTCTTAAATTATAAAAACGCTTTAAAATCATCGGTATTTTATACACTTCGGTAAACTCCACTCGGGATGGAAGGTCTAACTCCAATGATGAGACAGTATTATAGGATAAAGGAGAGATACAAGGACGCACTACTATTCTTCAGAGTTGGTGACTTCTACGAGCTTTTCGACGAAGACGCAAAAATTGCGTCTCAGGAACTCGGTATAGTTCTTACTTCGAGAGATAAGAAGCATCCAATGGCTGGAGTTCCTCACCACGCGGTATTTCCCTACATAAAGAGGTTGATAGAGAAGGGATACAAGGTTGCAATATGCGAGCAGGTCGAAGACCCTTCCAAAGCTAAGGGTTTGGTAAGGAGGGAGGTTGTAAGGGTTATAACTCCCGGGACCCTGATAGAGGAGGAGCTTTTGACCAAGGAGAACAACTATTTGATGTCTATATACAGGGGGAGAATTTACGGTGTAGCGTTCATAGACGTTTCAACTGGCGAGTTTCTGACGACCGCAATTGAGAGCTTTGACGACGTCATAGCGGAAATTCTGAAGTTCTCACCAGTGGAGTGCATAGTTCCCGAGGGATTTGAAAATGTCGAGGAGTTGAAGAAGCACGTTAACGTGGTTCACACTTTGGGTGAGGATTACTACTCTCTGAGGAAATGCTTGGAGATACTGAGGGAGTGCGTTCAGGATTTCGATAGGCTGGATTTGGAGGAGGAGTGTATCAAAGCATGCGGTTCCGCTTTAAAATACGTTAAGGACAACCTACTCGTTAAAGAGCTTTCAATAAGGCTTCAGAAGTATGTGAGCAGGGACTACATGATCCTCGATTCTACAACGCTGAAGAACTTGGAGATATTCAGGAACTTGATAGACGGTAGCAGGAGAGGGACTCTGATGGAGGTTTTGGATAAAACCGTGACCGCAATGGGTAGCAGGCTTTTGAAGAGATGGTTACAGAGACCACTTTTAAACGTTGACGAAATTGAAAGCAGGCTTGAGGCTGTCGAGGAGCTTTACGAGAAGAGCTTTCTCAGACAGAGTTTGAGGGAGGTTTTAAGGGAAATCTACGACCTCGAAAGGATAGTCAGCAGGGTCGAATACAGAAGGGCCAACGCGAGAGATTTGGTGGCTTTGAAGAATTCCTTAAAGGCCGTTGAGAGGTTAAAGGACTTCAGCTTCAAGTCGAGAAAGTTGAGGGAGATTGTTGAGGGTTTGAAAGCTTTGAGGGACTTGGTTGATCTCATAGATAGGGCGATAGTTGACGATCCACCTTTAAATTTAAAGGAGGGCGGAATAATAAGGGAAGGATATTCGAGGGATTTGGACGAGCTTAGGGAAATAAAAAGGAATCACGAGAAGTTCATAAGGGATTTGGAGGAGAGGGAAAGGAGATCAACTGGTATAGATAAGCTGAAAGTGGGTTACAACACCGTGATGGGTTACTACATAGAGGTTCCCAAATCGAAGCTAAAGTTCGTTCCAAAACACTACAAAAGAAAGCAAACCCTCGTGAACGCCGAAAGATACACAATTCCGGAGCTTGAAGAGATAGAGGAGAAGATTTTAGCTTGCGATGAGAGGATAAAGACCTTGGAATACGAGCTTTTCAACGAGGTTAGGGAGGAGGTTGCTAAGAAGGTTGAGGAGATAAGGGAATGTGCCCACAAAGTTGCGGAGCTTGACGTTCTCTCCACCTTTGCCGAGATATCGGTTTTATACAACTACGTTAAGCCAAAAGTAAACGATGGGAGTGAAATAATAATTAAAGATGGAAGGCATCCGACGGTTGAGCTAACTACGAAGTTCGTTCCGAACGACGTAACCCTTACGAAGGACAGCAGAATTCTTATAATAACTGGGCCGAACATGGCCGGGAAGTCAACCTACCTGAGAATGACCGCTTTAATAACTATAATGGCTCAAATCGGTTGCTTCGTCCCAGCAAGGTATGCGGTTGTAGGTGTGGTCGATAGGATATTCACAAGGATAGGGACTGTTGACGACATAACGAGAGGATACAGCAGTTTCATGGTTGAGATAGCTGAGGTGGGACAGATTTTGAGAAACGCCACGAGGAGAAGCTTGATCTTGCTCGACGAGGTGGGTAAGAGCACCGGAACGAAGGACGGATTGAGCTTGGCTTGGGCTATAGTTGAATACATACACAAGATAGGAGCAAAAACGTTATTTGCGACTCACTACCACGAACTCTCTGAACTCGAAAACCTTTTGGAGGGTGTTAAAAACTATCACTTCCGTATAATCGAAGGGGAAACGTTAGAATTTGACAGAAAGATAAAGAGAGGTGCTTGTAGAGAAAGCTACGGTATAAAGATTGCAGAGATAATTTTACCTAAAGAGGTTATTGAAAGGGCTTACGAGATTTACAACTCTTTAAACGCTCAAGTGGATAGAAGTTTGATAGATGAGATTTCGAGCATAGACGTTAACAGCTTAACGCCAGTTCAAGCCCTTGTAATGTTAGACAAGATCGTGAGAAAATGCAAGTCCATGAGAGGTTGAAGAGGATTTTGAAAGAGCTTGAGGACATTAACAAAGATTTAAAGAGTAAAGCTATTGAGAACGCGATAGAGAGCTTGAAAATTGCACTGCACGGTGAAAAGGTTGGGTCTGAGGGATTCGAGCACAGTTACATAAGAAGAAAGCTAATGGAAACGTTTGGTGGCAACATATACGTAGAATCGGGAGGGACTAAGATATCCAAACTTGGCTTTAGGCCAGATTTGGTGATAATAAGGGAAGGGGAAGTGATAATAGCAGAAATAGAGACCGATGCAAGGAGGGCGTTGAAAAAAATGGACGTTGTGGCGAAAAAACTTGAAATCGCCAAAAGGTATCCCGTATTTGCGAATAGAAAGTTGAGAGTAATTTTCGCCCTTTCCAAAGAGGATGAAAGAGCTGAATCGAAGGCCAAGGAGTTGGGTTTCGAACTGTTCGTCCTTGAAGGTGAGGAACTCGTTAAAGTAATTTAATTTTGAGCTATTTGCCAAATAACTCTTCAGTGAGCTTTCTCTTATCAATACCCAAATGGTTGGCAATGTCCTTAAGGATTGAGTTGAGAGTTCCGACTTTGAGTGGTTTATGTCGAGGAATTGTTATATGATGTCCACCCTTTAAATGGGTAGTAAGATGAATATGATTCCCCGTTTGTCTCGCAATTTCATAACCGAATCTTCTAAGAAGTTTAGCCAGTTCCTCCGTTCTGGCTCTCCGCAACTTTCGTGACTTTTGTTACATTAGTAGCGGAGAGCCATTTATAAAGCTTTCGACTTTGCAAATGTTACGAATGCAACATTATCTTTGGTCTCTCTCCCTCATCAAAATGGCATTCAACTGCATCTTTCACCATCTCCTTTAGCTCATCCAAACTATCCGCCTGGGTGTAGATAGAGTGTCCTAATGCCCGCGCAACGTATCCCTCTTCAGTCTCATCTACGAGAAAAATTATCTCCATTGCACTCCCCTTCTGCATTAAAAACTTTAAATCAGTAACGATAAAAAAGTTGTGCCATTAAGAAAACCTTAAATGTGAACGCATAACTTTCGCCCATGCGAATTGGAGAGGCTTTGGTCGGTAAGGGTTACGAGGTTGCACATGTAGACTTGATAATTGGAGAGAAAAACGGTGTAGTTGGTCAGGCTTTTGCAAACGCATTGTCACAGCTTTCAGCTGGCCACACGCCACTTTTGGCTGTTCTTAGACCGAATCTGATAACCAAACCGCCGGCCATAATAGTTCCGAAGGTTACGGTCAAAACTCTGGAGCAGGCTGAACTCGTTTTCGGCCCGGCCCAAGCGGGAGTTGCTAAAGCCATTGCGGATGCGGTTGAAGAGGGTATAATTCCGAAGGAGATGGCTGAGGATTTGGTGATAATAGTGAGCGTCTTCATACACCCGAATGCGAGGGATAAGAACAAGATATACTACTACAACTACTCCGCAACGAAGTTGGCGATAAAGAGAGCTATGAGTGGATTTCCAGATGTCGATACCGTTCTATGGGAGAAGGATAGGGCAGTTCATCCTCACGTGGGATGGAAGTTGACAAAGTTATGGGATCCGCCATATTTACAAATAGCATTCGATTTAACGAGTTTGGATGAGGTTTTGAACGTTTTAAGGAAGATTCCAGAGAGCGATCACATAATATACGAGATTGGAACTCCCTTGGCCAAAAGATACGGTGCTGATGTTGTTTTGAAGATGAGAGAAATTAAACCACATGCGTTCTACATAGTAGACTTCAAGACGTTGGATGTTGGAAAGCTTGAGGCGAGAATGGCCGTAGATGCTACAGCCAACGGTGTGGTCATTTCTGGCTTAGCTCCTTTAAAAACGATTGTTGAAGGAATCAAGGAGGCTCAGAAGGTTGGAATCTACGCTATCGTGGACATGCTGGGAGTTGAAGACCCGATAAAGAGGTTGGAGAAGATTAAAGAGAGGGGGGTCTTTCCAGATGTGGTGGAACTTCATAGGGCTATCGATGAGGAGGAGGCAAAACCTCCTTGGCATTTGGCAAAGCCCGTGAAGGAGAAGTTCAACGTTTTGGTTGCCGTAGCTGGTGGAATTAGGGAGGAAAACGTTCCAGAAGTGATTTCAGCTGGGGCGGATATATTAGTAGTTGGCAGAGCCATAACCAGAGCTAAAGATGTTGAAGGTGCGGTAAGGAGGTTTCTCAGTGCACTAAAAAAGCCAGATACGGATCAGTTTAGAATCATGACTGACTTCTAAAAAATAATTAAATGTGCAGACCCTTTGCGGGATATTTGGCACCGCAGGCCAAACACCTTATCATTAGAACTCTCTCCTCCTTTATTATTTCCGTATCTGGTGCTCCGCACTCCCTACATATAACGTATCTCCTCGTGTAATCGTCAATCTCTTTCTGTATCTCCTCCTGAGTAAATTTACCCTGCAAAACGAGCCTACCGCTCTCTAAAAATCCCGCCGTTCCAAGAGATCGGACGAGATACTTGAAGAGGTGTTCCTCAGCCCTATTCAAAGTTTTTGCAATCTGTGAAAAGTTCTTAACTATAGTCCTGTTTCCTTCCCTTTGAACCCTAACCTTTGGAATCTCAAACCTCTCCGATTTGACGACCTTCTTTTTAGGTAACTCTCTGAAGGCCCTTTCAAGCAACTCCTCGTAGCTTAACATGTCATCACTTCTCCTTCAAGTTCTTAAAGTATTCGCAAAAGCTTTTAAAGGGACAATCGTTGCACATAGGTTTTAGGGGTTTGCAAACGGTTTGACCGAAACCGACGAAGGCTTTGTTCAATTTTCCCCACAACTCCTTTGGAACAATCTTTTTTAATTCCTCCTCGGTCTCTTCGGGCTTTTTCGTTTTAACCAAACCCAACCTATTCGCTATCCTGTGAACGTGTGTGTCAACAGCTATAGCTGGTTTCCCCATGTGAGCCAAAACGATATTTGCAACCTTCCTCCCAACACCCGGTAACTTCAACAGCTCATCAAATTCTTCTGGAACCTTTCCTTCGTAATCTCTAACGATAATTTCCGCAATCCTCTTCAAATTCCTCGCTTTAACCTTATGGAAACCGACTGGCTTGATCAACTCCTCTATCTCCTCTTCTGAAAGTTTTAGTAAGTCCTCCGGGCCTTTAACGACTGAAAATAGCCTCTCCACTGCCCTATGAGTTTGCTCATCCCTCGTCCTCGTGCTGAGCAAGGCTGAAACCAAAACCTCAAACTCGTTATTTAAATCCTTTTGATATACTGGTGCATTTCTCTCTCTTCCGATTCTTTCCATCGTTTCAATTATCTCTCTCCAGTTCATTCAGGAACCTCTTCATGTTCTTCCAATGTCCACCCATCCAGTAGAGCTTTTTACATCTCTCGCAATACCAGAGATCAAACTTCTCAGCCAAATCCTCTTTAATCCCTTCTCTCTTCATCACTTCCAAAGCCTCTTCCCTCGTGGGTTTTCTCAGAGGAGTGTTGCACACGCTACACCTGTCCATCTTGAGCTCGAACCTGATTCCCAAAGCTTTAAGCTCCCTCAACTGATCCCCAAGTCTATCCGATTTTATTAAAAAGACTGGTCTCAATCCCTTAGCTCTGTTGTAAAGCTCCTTATCCCTCGTTAGCAGAATTCTGTCTCTAAACTCGTTTATCAAAAAGAAGTCCTCATCCCCCTCAACTTCCAAATCACCGGCGTATAGTGTATCGTAGCCAAACAATCTAAGCCATGTTGCAAGTTTTCCAAGCATTCTATCGCACAAAAACTTACTCAAGCTCCAACCACCACCTCCAATCCGATTTTTCAACGATTTCAGCCAACTTCTTTGCTGTTTCGGTCTTAAACTTCAGGTTTTTTGTATAGAGCTTTGCCGACGGATAACTTTCGGAATACTCCTTGGATTGGAGGAGAAGCTCCATCTGATCAGCATCCTTAACGAAGTCCATCAACTCGTTCATGGATTCCTCCAACTTTTCTTTAAAGTCCTCTGGTAGCAATTTTAACTGATCTTCCAAAGGCTCTTTCTCCAACTTAACGTATCTCCTCGCCAACTTGTGCAAATCCAAGGACCTCGATTCACCCATGTCGTGTATCAAACCCAATAAACAAGCTCTACAAGCCTTATCGAAATCCTTAGTTTCCAAGTAGGTTATGAGGGCGGAAATGAAGGCTGTTCTAAAGCTGTGCTCCGCAACGCTCTCTGGATTTTTTATTCCGACTTTGAACCATCCCGAGCGAGGAATTAATTTCAAAGTTCCCAGTTCGAACATGAGTTTAACCAGTTTCTCCATGTTTCACCTCCGAAAGCGGGCTCGCCGGGAGTTGAACCCGGGTCGAGGGGTCCGAAGCCCCTCAGGATGTCCACCTACCCCACGAGCCCCATTTAAGGTATGCTCAAGAATAAATAATTTTAGATCAGTCTGTCGACCTCCCTTATGGGTTTTCCAGCCTTGGTTTGAGGAGCAACGTAATCCAAGAATTTACCGAATGGGATACCGTAGAGCTTGAACGTGACCCGTATGGGTGAGAGAATAGCGTTCTCATCTGTGAAATTGACCTTACCTACGTATGCGGTCTGCTTGTTTAGGTATATAGTTGTTTCGTTATCGCTCTTACCCTTCAAAAGTTCCGTTCTTGCGGTATCCAAAATCCTCTGCCTCCTCAACAAATCCCTGAACTTCCTCAAATCCCAAGCCTTAGCTTTAAGATTCTCTCCCTCAATCGTTACATCCGCATCTGGAAACAGGTTTTTCACAGCTTGAACGACCTTATCCTCATCCTCAGTCGGGTTCACCTTGGTTTCTATCTCAATTTCAACC
>Ga0256831_1001258_pt1 | contig 13417 bp, 10 predicted proteins | sample 132544metaG_FD_189087 | JGI IMG/M metagenome (GOLD analysis project Ga0256831, IMG submission 189087) | Hydrothermal vent microbial communities from Lau Basin, Pacific Ocean - 132-544 | ecosystem: Environmental > Aquatic > Marine > Hydrothermal vents | place: Pacific Ocean: Lau Basin | collected...
AACAGGCTCCGGCATTTCAATGACAGAAACCAGTCCGGCATCAATAGGGCAGGTTTACATACATCACAACATTATTGATAATACAATTTTACAGCACGGCGGACGACCTGGAAACTGTCATGAAAGCAATTGGCCGGTATGGACAACCATAGATCCTTTTGGTTCGCATGGACTGGATGTAATGGCCTACTGGAAGGTTTATAACAACACCATTGTTTCACGAAAAAGCGGTTACTCAAAACCTGAGTGTGGTGTCCATTCAGTGCTTGGAAATTCTGAAAAATATTTGCTTAACAACCTGATATACACCTTTGACGACAGAATAATTTTTCGCAACGATACGGCCGTCAACGGAGCTGTATATGATGGTAATTTTGTCTATCGTGATGACACTGTCGGACTGTATATGTATTACAGGTTCGGCGATGGCGGAAATTACAATTCGCTCGCTGAGTTCAGAGCCGGTTCAGGTACCACCTGGGAAACTCATGGTGTTCAGGCCGACCCGCAGCTCGATACTTTTTCCATTCTTTATCAACAGTTTGATTCAACCATTATTCGTGAAAGATACAGGCCACGTAACCAGTCTGCTTACACAATCGGAGCCTTGTACGACACGTTAAACTGGCCTGGCACTGACAGCATTTTTTATCGGGGTGCTTTGCCGCCGGGTAAGCTGTTATGGCTGGGAACCAACACCAACTGGAATGATACTTTAAACTGGCCTTCGGGCATTGTTCCCAACGAAGCGTACAGGGTAACAATTCCTACACATCCTGCCAATGGAGATAACTTTCCGGTTATTTCCGACACTGTTACCGCCAAATGTTATATTATTGCAATAGATGACAGTGCCCGGGTTTCGGTACTGGGAACATTGAAAGTTTTTCGTTAAGTTTAAATAATTTTTTATGAAACGTATTTTTTTATTTGCCCTCACAGTAGTAGTTGCATTATTAGTGTTTTCATCCTGCGAAAACGCTAAAAAACAGCCCGTTTTAAATGTGATTCCCTTGCCTAATCATTACTATTATCATAAACAGGGAAACTTTGTTTTAAATGCCAACAGCCGGATTCTTGTGGGTGATAACCCGCAAACCTTAAAAACAGGGCAGTACCTTGCTGACTTTTTAAAGCAGTACGGATTTGCCCTGCCTGTTAAAAATCTCAACAAGGTAGATGGCGTTGAAAACGATATTGTTTTGAGGATTCTTGATAATAAAAAAGATATCCAGCCCGAAGGGTACAGGTTGAAGGTGAACTCAGGCAATATATCCATTGTTTCGGTTGATGGTGCCGGACTGTTTTATGGCGTTCAAACGCTAATTCAGTTGCTTCCCGAATCCATGTTTTCGTCAAAACCGGAGGAGATTAATATTCCCGGATGGAGAATTAACGACAGCCCGAGATTTCACTACCGTGGTATGCATCTTGATGTGGGTCGGCACTTTTTTTCTGTGAAATTTATCAAACACTATCTTGACATGATGGCCATGTATAAGTTCAACACTTTTCACTGGCATCTTACTGAAGATCAGGGATGGCGTATCGAGATAAAAAAATATCCTAAATTAACTGAAATTGGTGCCTGGCGCGATTCAACGCTTGTGGGTAAATATAGCGACCGTCCCCAAAAATGGGACGGAAAACGGTACGGTGGTTTTTATACTCAGGAGCAAATACGTGAAGTTGTAAAATACGCAGCCGACCGCCATATTACCATTATTCCCGAAATTGAAATGCCCGGCCATTCGTTGGCGGCACTTGCTGCCTATCCCGAGTTGGCCTGTACGCCCGGGCCTTTCCGTCCGGCCACCTTGTGGGGTGTTTTTCCTGATATTTATTGCCCCGGGGAGAAAACATTTGAGTTTCTTGAAAATGTGCTCACCGAAGTTATGGAGCTGTTTCCTGGAAAATATATCCACATCGGAGGCGATGAAGCCCCCAAAGAACGATGGAAAGAGAGCAAGCTTTGTCAGCAGCTGATAAAGAAAAACGGCCTCAAAAACGAAGAGGAGTTACAAAGCTATTTTGTGGCACGCATAGAAAAGTTTTTAAACGCCCATGGAAGACAGCTTATCGGGTGGGACGAGATTCTTGAAGGAGGGCTGTCGCCGGGTGCTACCGTTATGTCGTGGCGAGGTATCGAAGGCGGGATAGCAGCTGCACGCGCCGGCCATGACGCCATTATGACCCCGGGAAACTATTGCTATTTCGATCATTATCAGGCCGGCCCCGAAGGCGAACCCATCGCCATTGGTGGCATGACAACACTGAAAGAGGTTTACAATTATGAACCTGTGCCCGAAGATTTGAATAAAAAGGAGGCTAAACACATCCTCGGTGCCCAGGGAAATGTGTGGACAGAGTACATGCCTACTCCTGAAAAAGTAGAATATATGGTGTTGCCGCGCATGGCTGCTTTGGCTGAAGTTGATTGGACCTATCCCGATAAAAAATCGTGGAAAAGCTTTCAGCGCCGCATCAACAACCATTTTAAAAGGTACAAAGCTTTTGGCTGGAACTACTGCCCGGGAACCTATAATGTTGCCTTTGCCGTACAAAAGGATGCCGACAGTACAACTTATCAGGTAAAAATGGAAACGGAAATTTATCAGGCTGCAATTCGCTATACCACCGATGGGAGTGACCCTGTGCAGCAATCACCCCAATACGAAAAACCGCTTCATCTTGCCAAAGGAACACTCCTCAAAGCAGCCATATTTAAGGGAGGAAAGTTACAAGGATATGTTAATAAAAAAGTGGTTGGAGAAGATTTGAAATAGATTATCCATTTAAAAGATTATTTTGCCTATTTTTGAAAAGGAATAACTACTTTTGCCGACTTGTAAAAGCAATATATGAGGAATAGTTTTGATTGGAATAGTGAAGGGGAAGAGCAAGATACTTCTGAGTTAATCAGCCGGTTTGAAAAAATGCTGGCGGATGAGGAGTATATTTTCTTTGATGTGGATGAGTTGGAAATAATCATCGACTTTTACCTTGATGTGCAAAAAATTGATTTGTCGGCAAAAGCACTCGAATTTGCCAAAACGCAACATCCCACCTGCACTTCATTCCGAATAAGAGAAGCCCGTCAGATGGCCTACGAAAGTCATTTTTACGAAGCGTTGGAAAAACTTGCCCAAATGGAGCTTATTGAGCAGGCAGACGAGGATATTTTTATTGTCAAGGGCGAAATTTATTCCATGATGAACAAACATGACCTCGCCATTGAAGAGTATAAAAAGGCATTGGAAATTTCGGATGAGGTTGAAAACCTTTATGTTACTATCGCTTTCGAGTATGAAAACATGAACGATTACCCCAACGCCATTTTAAGCCTGAAACAAGCATTAGATATAAATCCCACATCGTTTACACTTATTCACGAGATTGCATTTTTTTATGAAATGACCGGCAAAGAGGCCGATGGTATAAAATTCTTTTTGGAATTTCTTGATAAGCAGCCCTATTCAAAAGAGGCATGGTTTAACCTCGGTATTTTTTACAACAGTCTCGACCTTTACGAAAAGGCTGTTGAGAGTTACGAATTTGCCATTGCCATCGATGAAACCTTTTCGTCAGCCTATTTTAACCTCGCCAATTCTTATTCAAACCTCGGTTACTATAAAAAGTCGATTGAGTGTTACAAAGAAACCCTTAAATATGAACCCGATGATTCGTTAACACATTACTATATAGGTGAATCGTACGAAAATCTTGGAGATTTTTCGCAGGCACTCTACTATTATAAACATGCTTTGGAAATGGAGCCTGAGCTGGCGGAAGCTTATCAGGGGGTGGGAAGAGTTTTGATGTTGGAAGGCAATGTTACCAGCGCCATTAAATATTTTGACGAAGCCGTTAAAATTGCTCCTAAAAACAATGAATTTCGTTATGAGCTTGCCTTAATATATTTAAAAACAGGCAATTATATCGAGGCAGAACATCATTTTGGTATTATTGTTGAAAGCGATGCAAGTTATGTGGGAGCCTGGCTTAACCTTTCGTTGGCACACGAACGGCAGGGTAGTATGGACGTGGCCATTGCAGTTATCGAAAAGGCTTTGGACAGTAATAACAAAAATCCCGATTTGTGGTATCGCCTTGCAGGCTACTTGTATAACTCAGGCAAAGTTCAGCAAGCCTATGTTTTTATTGAAAAGGCGTTGGAAATGGATTCCTCGCGCTATACCGAATTGTTAGCTTATTTGCCGGAGCTGGAAAATGAATCACGATTTATTGAATTGTTGGAGATATATAATAAGTCAAAGTAATGAGTATATTGAATTATTTGCCCGAGCGTCCTGAAAAGCCACGTAACAATGGCATTAACATGGTAATGGATAAGGGAATCGGAATGAATCAGGCACACGATGTAATTAACACCTGTGGATTTTTAATTGATTTTATGAAACTTGGATTTGGCACTTCGTATGTTAATCCCAATGTTAAGGATAAAATAAAGCTGTTTAAAAAACATGGTATTAAGGTCTATCCCGGAGGAACTCTGTTTGAAGCTTTTGTTATAAGAAATCAGTTTGAAGATTTTTTAAGATTTTTGGATAAACTGGGCTACGATGCTGTTGAAGTTTCCGATGGTTCCATGAAGTTGAACCACGATGAGAAATGTAAATACATTGAGAGGCTTTCCAAAGAATATGTTGTTCTTTCGGAAGTGGGTTCTAAACAGGCAGGCGTTGAAATGCCAACTGATGTGTGGGCCAGACAAATGAAAACAGAGCGCGAAGCCGGATCGACAAAAGTTATTGCCGAAGCACGCGAAAGCGGAACCGTAGGTATTTACGATTCAACCGGAAAACCCGATTTCGCCTTAATCGACATCCTTACCCATGCCATTCCCATGGATGACATTATTTGGGAAGCACCTCAAAAATCGCAGCAGGCCTGGTTTATCAAACATTTTGGTGCCAATGTGAATTTGGGTAACATTGCACCAACCGAAGTAATTCCCCTCGAAACCCTTCGCCTCGGCTTGAGAGGAGATACCTTTTTTGAATCGCTTCCTGATGAACTTAAAAGATAAGTTTCTCCAATAGTACATTTATGCAGGCCAATAAAATAGAGCAAATATCCGAAAATCAGCGGCACTTTTTTAATACAGGTACAACGCTGGACTATGCTTTTCGTTTAAAAGCGCTAAAGGATTTAAAAGCCTCTATTTTAAAGTATGAACAGGATATTTATGCCGCTCTTTGGAAAGACCTGCACAAATCGAAGTTTGAAGCCTATGCCTCCGAAATAGGCTTTGTGCTTGAGGAGTTATCATTCCACATTAAGCACCTTAAAAGGTGGATGAAACCCAAACGGGTACCCAGTGGCTTAACAATGTTTCCTGCCACCACTTACAGCTATTACGAACCGCTTGGGAAAGTTTTAGTTATTGCTCCATGGAATTATCCCTTTCAGCTGTTGTTGGCACCCTTGGTTGGCGCAATTTCAGCAGGAAACACGGTAATTTTAAAGCCTTCGGAATATTCGGCTAATACGGCGTCGGTGGTTGAAAAAATAATAAACACCGCTTTTCCTGAGTCTTATATCAGGGTTATTACCGGCGATGCTGCCGTTTCGCAAACCCTGTTAAAGTTAAAATTTGACCACATTTTTTTTACCGGCAGCCCCCGAATTGGTAAAATAGTGATGAAGGCCGCAGCGGAACAAATGACACCTGTAACACTGGAGCTTGGCGGAAAAAGTCCTTGCATTGTGGACAAAACGGCTAAAATAAAACCGGCTGCAAAACGAATTATGTGGGGCAAGCTGCTCAATGCCGGGCAAACCTGCATTGCCCCTGATTACCTGTTTGTGCATCAATCGGTTAAAGAGCAGTTGATGCTGGCTTTGGTGGAGGCAGTAAAAGAGATGTATGGCGATGATGTTAAAACAAGTCCCGACTTTCCCCGCATCATCAGCAAGCCCAATATGGAACGATTGGCAGCTTTAATTGAGGGAGCTGATATTTATTATGGCGGAAGCTATGATGTTGAAGATAAATACTTTCAACCCACTATATTAGATAATGTTACCTTCGATGATGCCGTGATGCAGCAGGAGATATTCGGTCCCATACTTCCGGTTATTACTTACAGCAACCTCGATGAAGTTATAGAAAAGGTTAATGCCCGTCCAAAACCGTTGGCACTCTATCTGTTTACCCAAAGTAAAAAGGTGCAAAAGCAGATACTTGAAAGAGTTCCTGCCGGCGGAGTAAGCATCAACGATACGCTTATGCACATTGTCAATAACAGAGTTCCGTTTGGGGGCGTGGGCAACAGCGGTACAGGCGGCTATCATGGTTTTTATTCGTTTCAGCAGCTTTCAAATCATAAACCCTTTGTAAAACGTGGTACATGGATGGATGTCCCCATCCGCTATGCACCTTACGCAAAGAAGTTGAAAATTATTAAATGGTTGATGAAATAAAAAATTATAAACAGATGAAACAATACATCAATTATTTTGTAAAAGGGCTGGCAGTGGGAATCGCCAACATTATTCCTGGGGTCTCGGGTGGTACCATCGCGCTGATTACCGGTATTTTTGAGCGCTTAATCAATGCCATCAAGTCGTTTGATTTAAAAGCAGCCCGACTGCTGTTTAAGGGAGAATGGAAAGCATTTGTTCAAAAAACCGATTTCTATTTTCTGCTAACCCTATTTGCCGGCGTTGGTGTAGCTATTGTTGCATTGGCGCGGCTTTTCGATTTCTTGTTTCATAACTACCCTGTTTATATTTGGGCTTACTTTTTCGGATTGGTGCTTTCTTCGGTCTATTATGTGGGCAAGACGGTGGAAAAATGGAAATCGTCAACCATTATTTCGTTTGTTGTGGGCACAGCTTTTGCCATTGCCATATCGCTTATTAATCCTGCTACGGCCAACGACAATATGCTGTACCTGTTTCTTTGCGGCATAGTGGCAATCTGTTCCATGATTCTGCCGGGGCTTTCGGGTTCGTTTGTGCTTATCTTAATGGGTAATTATCAGCTTATTGCCATCGATGCCATCAATAATCGCGATTTAAGCATCATCATCCCCGTAGGGATAGGTGCTGTTGTGGGTCTTATTGCTTTTTCGCATGTTTTGTCGTGGGTTTTCAAGCGCTACAAGGATCAAACCATTGCCATGCTGACGGGGTTTATTTTGGGGTCGCTGGGTATTTTGTGGCCGTGGAAAGAGCCTGAATACCTTACCAATGCAGCCGGCGATTTTATTATGAAGCATGGTGAAAAAGTGATTGCCCGCTATTCGGTAATTCTTCCGCAGCAGATGAACCTCGAAGTTTATGCCGGCATAGGATTTATGATTCTCGGTATTCTTTCCATAGTAGTTGTCGAACAGATGGCGCAAACAAAGTCTGCCGATGCCTGATGTGCCAAAATATGGTTTAATAGGGCGAAATATCTCTCATTCACTCTCTCCCGATTATTTTAATAAAAAGTTCAGGCGAGAAGGAATTAAGGCAAACTATCTGCTGTTTGATGTAGAAACCGTTGATGAGATTAAGAGGATTATAAAAGTACATCCAATGCTAAAAGGATTTAACGTTACCATTCCTTTTAAAAAAGAAATTATTCCCCTTATAAACCGGCTTAGTGCTGAAGCGGAAGCTGTGGGTGCAGTTAACACCGTAAAAATTACAAAATCAGGACTGGAAGGTTTTAACACCGATGTGGCTGGTTTCAGGGCTTCATTTAAACCTTTGGTTGCAGACAGACTGCCGTTAAAGGCACTTGTGTTGGGAACCGGAGGTGCATCGAAGGCTGTGGAGTTTGTGTTAAAGCAACTTTCAATTCCCTATCAGCTGGTAAGTCGTGTAAAACGTAAAAATAACATAACTTATAGCGATATTGGTAAGGAGATGCTTACGGACTATCGCATCATAATAAACACCACCCCGTTAGGGACGTTCCCAAATATTGAAAAAGCTCCAATAATTCCATACCACCATCTTTCAAAGGAGCACATTTTGTACGATTTAATTTATAATCCCCAAGAAACCCTTTTTTTAAAAGAGGGCAGCAGGGCAGGGGCAGCCACAAAAAACGGCTTGGAAATGCTACATCTCCAGGCCGAAGCCTCCTGGCAAATCTGGCAAAACGACTAACTATACTTTCCGTTCACAGTTTGCAACTGTGAGCAAATTTTAACTAACTACCACTTAACGCCTTATTAACCGCCTTAACCAGCACCGACTTAGTCTTCACCCCGACAAATTGTTGCACCACTTTCCCGTCTTTAAAAATAATTATGGTCGGTATATTTCTGATGCCGAGCTGCTGCGCAGTTTTTTGGTGGGTTTGGACATCAAGCTTTGCGATGGTTGCTTTATCAGAAAGTTCATCGGCCACTTCACTAACGATGGGTCCCTGAATTTTACAGGGTGTACACCATTCAGCCCAAAAGTCAACAAGGGTAACTCCTTTGGCGATGGTTTTCTTGAAATTTAAGTCTGTCAGCAAAACCAATTTATCACTATCGTTTGCGGGATTGTAATTTTTAAGCGATTTGTATCGTTTGTAAAATGCCCATACCAGCAACACAAACAGAACGCCTATAAAACTCCATAACAATGTGTTATTCATAACTTATATGTTTTTCAATTTGACTAAATAAATACTCTTTACTTTGAATACCGGGCATCTGCAACACCTTTTTTCCATCTTTTAAAAGGATTAAGAATGGAATATTTTTTACACCGAATTTATCAGATAAAACCCTGTTATCGCTCACATTAATTTTGGCAATTTTAACGCTGTTGCCAAACTTGTCTGCTATTTCAGCATAAACTCTATCCTGAGCGATACAGGCGCTGCACCATTCGGCCCAGAAATCAAGCAGTACCAGCCCCGTTTTGGTTTCTTCCTCCCAGTTTAAAAAGTTAACCGTAACAAACCCGTTATTTTTCATGGCGGCAAAGATAAGAAAGTAGCCGAAAGTTGACTAAATGTCTCCCTGGACATGAAAAGTTTCGCTAACTCTTTCTATTTATCCTTTTCCAACTTATTCAGTTGCTCCTCCTTATAATAAGCCACTACAGCTACAGCAAAAATGACCACCAACGTGTAGTAAACAAAATTGGGTATGGGTACCGGATCGCCTTTGGCGTACGAGTGCAATCCCGACAGGTAGAAGTTAACACCAAAATAGGTCATCAAGATAGAGAAATAACCAATTAAGGATGCAAGGTTAAACGTGAACTTTGATTTTAGTCCGGGTATAAATCGCATGTGCGTAATAAAAGCATAAACCAATATCGAAACCAGCGCCCAGGTCTCTTTGGGATCCCAGCCCCAATAGCGTCCCCAGCTTTCGTTGGCCCACACACCGCCAAGAAAGGTTCCGATGGTTAACATATAAAGGCCAATGGTCATGGCACGCTCGTTTATGGCAGTCAGCTCATTTATTCTGATGTTCATGTAATTCATGTTCTTTTTATTTTTGAAAAGCATCAAAATCAGGTTTAAAAATCCCAGCAGCATCGAAAGTGCCAAAAAACCGTAACTGGCAGTAATTACCGAAACATGAATGGTGAGCCAGTACGATTTTAGTACCGGCACAAGATTGGTAATTTCAGGCTCCATCCAGGTAAGGTGCGCCACCATTAAAATTACGGATGTTAATACGGTAGTGGCGGCAACCGTCATGGCTGATTTCCTGGCAAACAGAAGTCCTGCCAACATGGTAATCCATCCGATATAAACCATCGACTCGTAACCGTCGCTCCAGGGTGCATGCCCCGAAATATACCAACGCATGCCTAGTCCGGCCGTTTGAGCCAAAAAGCCAATGGCAATTAAAATGGTGAATACATTTATGGTAACCGACAGCTTTTTGGAGTTTTTAAAGATGTTGATAAAAATAAGTATCAGCATAATAACACCTAACAGGCCGTAAACCTTGCTAAGGTTGTCAAAAATCATCCATTTGTTGTATAATATTTCAACCTTTATTTTGGTTTTTGACGGAAGAATGTTGCCGGCAAACTTTTTCTGAAACAGTTCAATACCTTTTCGTAACTCAGCAGCCTGCTTGTAGTCACCATTTTTTACAGCATTAAAATAGGCAGGCAAAATTTGTGCAATCATGGCAGAATCATGCGGGGGAAGTCCTGTAATAGAAGATGTTGCTGAAAACCAGGGTTTGTTTACACCTGTTGGGTTTGGAAGCAACCTGAGCATGTCGCCCGTATAAATCATATAACAGATGTTTAGCTTTTCATCAACCTTCATAATATCCTTATCAAAAAGGCCGCGATAAATAGGTTTTTTACTGTAGGCTTCCTGAACCAGTTCACCAAGCTTGTATTTTCCGGTTTTCATATCAATAAAATCGAGGTACGAGGCGTAATCACCCTTTACACCGAGAATGTGTTGCAACTCGGTATTACGAGCGATGCCAAACCTTATTTTTATCATGGGAACCCGTTGCCACGATGCAGGGTCGGAAGCCATACCCAACAATACCTGATCGGGGGTTAACCCGTTCAGGTTTGCTTTTTTGCTTATTTTTCTAAGTATTTCACTGCTTAGGGTATTAACCGGTTCAATACGCCCGTCGTGAGGAAGAACAACAAGTTTACCAAAGGCCTCCGCTTCCTGTTTGTCAACAGGTTTTAAATCGGTTACCGACAGATGTCCTGTGTGCTGTGCCATGGCAAGGTTTGAAATCAGCAATAACAAAACAAGCATGGCTACAGGCATCTTTTTTAAACTTTTCTTACCCTTGTTTATGGTTCTTCCCAAAGCGGCAAAATGAGTGTGCTTGCTAAATATGGAGAAGAACATCCCGATGCTCATCAATAAATAACCGAGGTAGGATACGCCCGTTCCCCAGCCATCGTGGTTTACTGAAAGAATGGTTCCCTTTTCATCGGGGTCGTACGAGGATTGGAAAAAGCGGTATCCGCGATGGTTTAGTACGTGGTTCATATAAATTCTGAAAGGTAGTACCAGATTTTCATCATGGTCAATTAAAATAACTTCGCTGGCATAGGAAGAGGGGCTGTTTGAGCCGGGGTATCTTTCCAGTTGAAATTCAGATAGCTTAATTGAAAAGGGAAGTTTAATGTTTTTGGAACCATAACTCATCGTTACTTTTACGCCATCAACATAAGCAGTTTCTTTGGTGCCTTCGTATCCTTTGCCGCCACGTAAAACCACCTCTTTTTGAGTTCCGTTTACATCCACATTCACAATCAAGGCATCCATCAGCGTGGCTTTCTTCGGGTCGTATGGTACATAGGTAATTTTTCCTTTGGGGTAAAAATCGGTCAGCACAACAGCCAGGCCGCCAATTTGGTATAAGTATCTTTTTTCGAACTGGTGCCATTGGTTGGGTGCCAGCATTTCATATCCGGCAGTTCCCATTGACATGCGCGAAACTGAGTCAACGGATTTAAACAGTAATGTATCGTTACGGTAATCTAATACAAAGGCAGCCGTAGTATTTTTATTCCAGCTTACAATATACGAGCCGACCCGTTGCTCCATTCCGGGAGTCAGGTAATAGTTTTGTCTTCCGTTGCCTGCCGATGCTACAATAACCGCATAGGGTTCACCTTCGTTTGAGGCTATAACACTTTCGGTAGCGTTTGGAACAAACTTTTTGGTGGTGATTGAAACCTTTGCATTGCCCACTTTTATTTTATCGTGGTAATCGTTGGGAGACAACACCGACAACAAAACCTTTTTTTCGCTTTTAACCGTTTTTCCATCAGCTGTAGCGGTAGCAATTACGTAGGTATTATCTGATAACATCAAATCGGATTGTTCACCCTGACGGATGTGCATGGTTCCTTCAAAGCTGATAAATCGTGTGATGGCAGCTCCCAGAAGAATGATTAAAAATGCCACGTGAAAGGTAAAAACCGGCCATTTTTTTAACCGGTACATTTTGTATCTGAAAATGTTGCCAGTAAGGTTTACGGCTAGCAATACCAGCAAAATATCAAACCACACCGCATTGTAAACGACTGCTTTGGCAGCAATGGTGCCGAAGTCGTTTTCAATAAAGGTTGCTGTGCCTATGGAAAAGGCAAATATTAAAATCAGAATTCCCATGGTTTGCATGGAAAACAATATGTTGGTAAATTTTTTCATAATTACTCTTTTGTTTTAATCAACACATCCAGTGCACCTACCCCGAATTTGGAAATGGCGGCCATACGGTTTTCAATGCCTTCGTAGCTTTCAAGTTCTTTAATGATGGCATTTTTTAATATTCCGTTACCAACGCCGTGAATAAAGGTAACTTTTTCGTACTCGTTAACAACCGCACTTTCCAGTGTCCGTTTGAAAAAATCAATCTGGGTGTTCAGCATATCATGGCTCGACATGCCCAGAATATTATCGACCAGCTCGCCAATGTGGAGGTCCACAACGGCTTCGTTTATGGCGGTTTTGTGTTTTTCAATCAAAGGTTTTTCCACCACTGTTTCCGATTTGGTATTTTTTCCCGAGAATCCCTGTTTTTCCGCAATCAGGCTGTCGCTAACCGTTTCAAGTGCATTTTCAGGACTCAGGTTTACAATCAGTGCTTTGCCATTGAGCAAGCTGCTCGAAGTATAACTTCCCTCTTTGTAAAAGCGGCCGGCTTTTACGTTGATTCTGCTGTGCAACGGCATAAGTATTTTTGTGGGAGAATCGGTGTGAAACAACATTTGCACATAGCCTCTGTTCCAGCTTTCCAATTCATCGCGTTCGATGGTTTCAATGGCTATTTTTGAGTCGGGAGGAATGGAGCCGTAGTCGATGCCGGCCAGTTCGTTATCCTGTTCCAAAAAAAGGCTGTACAATACTTCGTATTTGGTGTGGTTTATTAAAAAGATATCAACATCTCCTGTAAGCAACCATTGCTGGTCGTGCGGCTCGTAAGCCAAATAGAGGCCTTTTTCCTCCTTAACCTCAAAGTAGGGACTTATCTCGCTAACGCGTTCCGGTTCCTGACTTTCGGGCTGTGCTTCCGGCTGTGGTGCCGGTGGTTTTGAGTAAAACTGATTGGTAATGTTTTCGGCTTCTTTAGCCCTGTAGTCGAGAATCAAATCACTCACCATAACCGGCATCTCAAACCCGCCATCCACTTCAACCTTAACCATTCTGTTATCAACAATTGCAGTTACAACACCTCCGCCACTTTCGTTTAAAAAGTTAACTTTATCGCCTACTTTGAATTTCATTTTTTCCTTTTTAATAAAAGGCGAAAATAGTAATAAAAACAACCTACCATTTTTTTGTAATTAAAAATAATTCTAAATAAACCTTAAAATAGGGCTAATTCCTATTTTGATGTGATAGTGATTTTGTTAAGCTAAAAAACTTTACCTGTTTTTTTTAACAACTCTTTACCAAAGTCCCGAAGGGATGCTATTTGAATAGCACCGGGTGAAGCCCGGT
>Ga0256831_1001259_pt1 | contig 13416 bp, 9 predicted proteins | sample 132544metaG_FD_189087 | JGI IMG/M metagenome (GOLD analysis project Ga0256831, IMG submission 189087) | Hydrothermal vent microbial communities from Lau Basin, Pacific Ocean - 132-544 | ecosystem: Environmental > Aquatic > Marine > Hydrothermal vents | place: Pacific Ocean: Lau Basin | collected...
TAATCGCACTTGGTGAAGAGAGAGGCTCTAGTGCAATTTATTTTGTAAGCCAAGGTCAATATCCTAAATCAAAACTTATTGTTAAAACCAAAAGAGCAAATATGAGTGCGGCAATAAACGAATTAAAAGAGTTTATTGACAAAAACCCAAAATACTATAAAGATGTTAAACATTTGTTATATTTAATTAACAAATTGCCAGTTGTTAGAAAACAAATAGACACATTTAAAAATATAAAATTTAAAGAGTGGTTTTTTAATTACTACACAGTATTAGAAACTCAAATCATAAATACAATGAATAACTTAACAAAAAAATTCCCTACACAAATAGCACTTCTTTATAAAGAAAAACTTCCATATGAAAAAATAACAGCTTATACTGGTATTTTAAGAGGTATGGGCTCTTATTATATTACTGCGGATTTACCTCTTTCAAAAGAAGATTACAAAATATTATTTATGAAATACTATCACGATACAAATTTACTTCCTAAAAATGAAGATACTCAAATAATTTTTAACGCTAAGTTTAAAAAATTAGAAAAAGATATTAAAACCATATTATTTTTAATCCAACAAGCAAACATGGAATACTATCTAAATGGCTCATTTAACGGATATCCTATTGATGCTATTGATTATTTTAATGAGCTTACAAATAGGATTAAATATTTTAAAGAAGCTATAAATGCAATGAATGTAAAAATTAATAAAACAATAGATAAAATATCACAAGAAATTATCTACAACTTAACAATTGATGCAATAATTTTAATAATTGCTACTATTATTCTATTCATCGGTATTTACATTAAAAAATTAATAAATAGTCACATTAAAGAATTATCAGAGCTTATTACATCACTAACACCTATTACAGGAGAAGAGATAAAAATTGATATTTCATCTCCAGAAGGGCTACACAAAGCAGTTGAGACAGTATCTCAAGCAATTAGAATTACTCAAGAAGCTATTAAGCAATCTGAAGAAGCAGCAAAAGCAAAATCACTATTCCTTGCGAATATGTCACATGAAATTAGAACTCCTTTAAATGGAATTTTAGGATTCTTAGAGCTTTTAAAAACTACTCCAACAACTGAAGAGCAAAGAGAATATATATCAACAATTGAGCAAAGTGCTAAAAACTTATTACAAATCGTAAATAATATTTTAGACGTATCAAAAATTGAAAGTCAAAAAGTTACATTAGAAAACATTGATTTTAAAGCATTAGATGAGTTTGAAAATACTTTAGAAATTTTTGCAACTCCAGCTGCTCAAAAACAAATAGAATACGTAACTCAATTATCTCCTGATATGCCAAGTGTACTAAAAGGAGATATTTTAAAAGTAAAAGAAGTTTTAACAAATTTAATTAATAATGCAATAAAATTTACTCATAAAAACGGAACAATTGTTGTTACAATTAAATTTACTGGAATAAAAAATCAAAAAGCAGAAATTTACTTTGAAGTAAGAGATACTGGTATTGGTATGAGCGAAGAGCAAAAATCTAAAATATTTGAAGCATTTGCTCAAGCTGATGAGAGCGTAACAAGAAAATATGGTGGTACTGGTCTTGGGCTTACTATCGTTAAAAATTATATAGAAATGATGGGTGGAGAAATTCATGTTGAGAGTGAATTAAATAAAGGAAGTAAATTTTACTTTACTTTATTATTTGACATAGTAGACCCTACACCAAGATATAAACCTTCTATTTTATCAGACAATACTTTTGCTATATTAAATACAATCAAAGAAACTTTAAGAAAAGAGACTACATTTGATTATTTTACTTACTTTGGAATAAATAAAATAGTGTTTAATAACCCTGAAGAATTACAAAGTATTATCAAAAGAGAAAATATAAACGCTCTTGTAATCTTTTATGAAGAAAGTGATAAAGAAACCATTAAACAACTAACTAACAAAAATTTACCTATCCCAATCATTGTAATATCTTCATATTTTTACAAAGAGCAAATTGATAAATTATCAATAGATAGTACTATTTATGACCCTGTAACACCTACTAAAACTTATAATACTGCAATTTCTCTTAAAGAGAAAAAAGTAACTACACATATTTCACAAGAAGAGCTTAAAAAATCAAAATACAAATTAAGAGCATTAATTGCAGAAGATAATCCAATCAATCTTCAACTTCTAAAAACAACTCTTAAAAACATGGGAATTGAAACAGATGAAGCGCAAAATGGGCTTGAAGCATTTAACAAATACTCAATGAATCCACAAAAATATGATGTAATATTTATGGACGTGCAAATGCCTGTAATGGATGGTCTTGAAACAACTCAAGAAATTTTAGAATTTGAAGAAGAAGAAGGAATACCTCATACTCCAATTATTGCAGTTACTGCAAACGTATTAAAAGGTGATAGAGAAAGATTTTTAGGTGCTGGTATGGATGATTATATATCTAAACCTATTAATAAACAAGAGCTTGAGAGAGTATTAGAAACAGTTGCAAAAAACAGATACGAAAAAACATATCATATGAAAGTAACTGAAGAAAATATATCTGAGCCTATTATCACAAAAGAAGAAATAGCAGTTGACAAAAATGAAAAACAATATATAATTGCAAGTGAAAGTTCATTTTTAATAAATTACATCAAAGACTCTATAAAAGAATACGATTTCAAAGTTGCTCATAATTTAAAAGAATTAAATCAACTAATAGATAATAATAAGCAAAATATTATATTAATTGAAGAAGATTTTGCTGGAGCAAATATTGAGCAATTAATTAAAACAATTAAAAATGAAAATCCAAATGTAAAAATTATTGTAATTGGAGAGAGCGGAGCTAATTTAGCAGATGGTGTTATTTCAACTTTAAATATTGAAAATATTATAAACGAAATTAAAAAGGTTAGTGAATGAGTAAAAAGAAAATACTTATAGTAGATGATGATGCTACTAATAGAAAGTTTCTAAATATTGTTTTATCAAAAAAAGAAGATATAGAGATAATCGAAGCTGAAAACGGCTCTGATGCCCTAAATAAGCTAACACCTGATATATCTTTGATTTTACTTGATATTTATATGCCTATAATGGATGGTATTCAATTTATGAAAAATTTACAAATGAATAACCATCAATATTCAAATATTCCAATTGTAGTATTATCAACAGATGATACTAAAAAACAAGAAGCTCTCTCTTGGGGAGCAAAAGAATTTATTATAAAACCAGTAAATCCCATAAATTTATGGGAAAGAATATCTAAATACCTTTAGTATACTTTTAATTCATTATACAAACTATCCCTCTCAACAGGGATATATCCGCTATCTTTTATTAAATGAACTAATTCATCAAGTTTTAGACCATTTCTCGAAGCTGCTCCAGCTGCTGAATTTATTGATTCTTTTTCAATTGTACCATCAATATCATTTGCACCATAACTTTGCGCTACAAGTGAGAGATTAAGAGTTGTAGTAACCCAGTATGCCTTAATATTTGGAATATTCTCTAGTAAAATTCTACTAATTGCAATAGTTTTTAAAATCTCAACGCCAGTTAAAAAATCTTTTACATTAAGATAATTATTTTTTCTTTGATATACAAGAGGTATAAAAGCGTTAAACCCATTTGTTTTTTCTTGAAGTTTTTTAAGTCTTAGCATATGATCAATTCTGTGAGAGCGATTTTCAATATGTCCAAAAAGCATTGTTGCATTACTTTTTTTACCTCGTTTATGCCAAAGCTCATGGATTTTTAAATAGTTTTCACTACTAACTTTTCCTTTACAAATTTTATTTCTAATCTCTTCATCAAATATCTCAGCTCCCCCTCCTGGCATAGAATCAACACCAGCTTCTATCATATCATCAAGTACTTCTTCATAACTTTTATTACTTAATTCACTCAAAAAATTAACCTCAGCTGCAGTAAATGCTTTAACATGAATATCTGGAAGCTCTTTTTTAATTTCTTTAACTATATTCATATAATACTCATACCCTACATGAGGATTATGAGCAGATACGATATGAACTTCTTTTGCCCCTTTATTATAAGCATTTTTAGCAATTTCAACACACTCTTCAATACTTAAAGTATATGGATTAGGGTTTTTTCTGTGAGCTGAAAATGCACAAAATTTACAAACATCTTTGCAAATATTACTAGGGTTTATATGGCGATTTATATTAAAATATGTTTTTTTACCAAATTTTTTTTCTCTTATTTCATTTGCAATCTCACCTAATTCAAAAAGCTCTAAATCATATAATTTAACAGCATCTTCAAAAGAAAAATTGCCTTTTTTTATTTTTTCAATTAAACTCATCTAAATCCTTTATAATTTATATTTTTTGTTAAAATAGCACAAAAGGAGTAAAAATGCAACTAAATGAAATTATATACTCTTGCACAAATGATTTAGAAATTACAAAAGCTATTAAAGCAAAAATTAAAGAGTATTTAAATTCAATTCATAATATAGAAGGCGGTAAGGATTTTTTTGTAAAACACACAAAAAAAATAGATGAATTTATAAAACTTATATATAAATATTTAATCAAAAAAAACTTTGAAGAATTTACTCCAAGTTTAAATTCCATTCCAATATCAATAATTGCGCTTGGAAGCTATGGAAGAGAGCAATTATCAATTTATTCTGATATAGATATTATGATAGTTTACAAAAACATTAAAGGCTATAACTTAAAAGAGATAATTGAAAATTACATAACAATGCTATGGGATTTGGGTCTAAAAATTGGACATAGAGTACATGAAATAAATGATTTACAAATTGCAGCAAATGAAGATATAACTATAAAAACTGCAATGCTAGAATCTAGATTTATTACTGGTAGCAAATTTTTATGGTATGAAATTGAAAATGTATTAAATAAAATTAAAGAAGAAAATAAAAAAGAATACATTCTAGCAAAATACAATGAAATGAAACAAAGACACAAAAAATATCCTATCTCAATGGAGCCAAATATAAAAGAAGGATTTGGAGGAATTAGAGATTCAAATACTTTGCTTTGGATAAACAAAGTCATATTTAATTATCCCAACAATTCTTATTTAGTTCCAAAATATGCAAGTGAAGAAGAGTTTAAAGAGTATAGAAGTGCTTTAGAATTTTTATTTAAAACAAGAGTATATTTGCATCTTGCAGCAAAAAAGAAAATAGATACAGTTTATCTTCAATATCAAAGAGAAATAGCTCTTAATATGGGATATAAAGACTCTGCTAGAATGAGTGCAGAGAGAAAATTTATAAGAGATTTGTTAAAATCTTTATGGAAGGTAAATACTTTTTGCGAAATAACTATAAAAAAACTTATAAAACCTTATCTATACTCTCACTCTATTAAAGAGATAAAAACAAAAAGAGTAGATAAAAATTTTTATATATGCGAAGATAAAATTTATTCTAACTTTAATACAAAATATAATTTCAAGGAATATTTAGAAAAATTAATAAAACTTCCAAAATTTAAAAAAAGTGATATTTCTATAGTAAGCAATTTAAAAAGCAAAACAACTAAAAAAACAAAAACTCTAATAAAATCTTTATTTTATTCCCAAAACATATATCCTATATTTTTTGCTCTTTATAGAGCCGATAAACTTCATGAATTAATTCCTCCATTTGAAAAAGTAAAATATCTTGCTCAATTTGATGGTTATCATCAATATCCAGTAGATATTCACTCTTTATATACTCTAAAAGAATTAGAAAATCTACAAGAATTTCAAAAATTAAATGATGAGCAAAAAGCAATTCTTAGATTTGCAGCATTTTTTCATGACCTTGGAAAAGGTAGAGCTGAAGACCACTCAATTGTAGGAGCAAAAATTGCAAAAGAGTTTGCAAATGAAATAAATTTCCCAAAATCACAAATAATTTCAAAACTTATAAAATATCACACTCTTATGTCAAACGTAGCACAAAGAGAAGATATATATAATGACAAAGTAATTCTTTCATTTGCTCAGATTGTAGAAAATAAAGAATTTTTAGATTATTTATATTTATTAACAATTGCTGATATGAAAGCTGTAGGAGAGAGTGTATTTAGTGATTTTAAAGCACATTTATTAAAACAACTTTATAATAACACTTTAAATGTATTAGAAAATAAAGAATTACTAAATGAAATGTCTATTAGAAAAAGAAAAGAAAAATTACTTCAAAATAAAGAAGAATTTAAAAAGCTTCCATTAACTTTAAGAAAAGCTATTTTAAAATCCCCTTCAAATCAACTTTTTTTACAAAATTCAACAAAAGATATCTTAAATTTGCTTGAATGGATAAAAGATTTAAAAGATTTAAAAATCAAATTTGAAAATGAAAAACATTTAATTATACATATTGCAAAAAAAGAGCATCTAAATTTTTCTCTTGGATGGTTTTTAGAAAAATTATCAAAACTCAATCTAAGGCATTTATCTATTTATAAAATAGGAGATATAAAATATTTCAAAATAGAATTTGATAAAAAAGTAGATGAATTTGAGCTTCCAATAATTGAGCAATGGATTCAAAACGCATTTATGGATAAAGAGATAAATGAAAAAGTAAAATTTAAAAAAGAAGAATTTACAATAGATTGTAATCACTCTCCAAATTATGCCGCTCTTAAATTAAAAACAAAAGACAAAAAAGGAATTGTTTCTACAATTATGGATATTTTTGATAAATATGAGATAAATGTAGAAGATGTTAAAATAACTTCTCAAAAAAATATAGCAAGAGATTTATTCATAATACCAAAATCAAGCGGATTTTGTGAAAAAAAAGATGAAATAATAAAAAGGCTAACTTAATGAAAAAAAGAATACTTATTATTATTGCAATTATAATGATAATATCTACCATTATCAGAACTTTAATAGTAGGTTATTCATTTTTAAGCTATTCAAAAGAGATAATTCAAAATGAAAGCGCTCTTATAGCAGATATTGTAATGGAAACAACAGATAAAAATAAAATAATAAATTTAATTAAATATTCAAAACCTATAAATGATGTAAAATTTATAAGTGGTACAAAAAAAGGCATAATATTTGATTTAAATAAAAAAACAATAATCTCTTTTTATCCAATAGGAGATAAAACTTTAGAAATTGTTTATAATGGAGAGATATTTTTAAAAAAATTTAAAAATGCAATAACTCAGCTTTTATTAATTGCATTTTTTTCATTAATTTTAATAATTGCAATAGTCAATTACTTTTTAAACCCTTACCTTGAAATACTAGAATCTGTAAAAAAATCAACTAAAAATATTTTAAATGGAAATTTTGATTATAGATTATCTACTAAACTAAAAGGAGAAGCTAAAAATTTTATAGACTCTTTTAATACGTTTTTAGACAATTTAAAAGAGTCATTTAATGTAATTGAAGAAAATTACACATCTTTCATAGAAAAAAAGCCTACTCAAAATCCATTAATAGATACTAAAGAAACTATAGAGCAATTAGCAAATATATTTAAATTCAAAAGAGTCATAGAAGATGATATGAATGAGACAATAATACTTGATAGAATCGCCAATCTAATAGAAAAGTTTAACATTTCACATTATGCACTAATAGGAATCAATAATCATAACAAAAAAATTTTTTACATTAGGAAAAAAGGAGATATTTGCTGCAGTATAGAAGATAACTATACTTTATGCAGAGCTTATAGATTAAAACATGAAATAGATTCTAAAAATTACGAAAATTTATGCACTTTACATAGTTGTAATAATGATTATTATTGTATACCATTTAGCGCAGAAGGCAACTTTACTGGCATATTAAAAATTATGGATAAAAACATAAAAGAGACTCTACCTTATATAAAAGCATACTTAAAAGAAGCTTCTACTATTATAGAATCAAAAACTACTTTAAATTTACTAAAAAAACAAAATATAAAAGATGCGCTAACTGGTCTTTATAATAGAAGATACTTAGATGAAATTCTACCGAAGATATTAGCAAATGCAAATAGAAACCACTCTAAAGTAGGCTTTTTGATGATTGATATAGATTATTTCAAAAAAATAAATGATACATATGGTCATGATATAGGAGATAAAGTTTTAAAAGAGACAAGTTTTATTATATTAAATTCTATTAGAAAATCAGATATAGCTATAAGACTTGGAGGCGAAGAGTTTTTAGTAATTTTAACTAATATAAAAGATGCACAAGATGCTTATAAAGTTGCTCAAAAAATACGACAAAATATTCAAAAAAGAAAAATATCAAATATAAATATCACTGCTAGCATAGGAATATCTATCTATCCTGATTTATGTAAAGATAGCAAAACTTGTATCAAATATGCTGATTTAGCACTCTATAAAGCAAAAAATAGCGGAAGAAATCAAGTAATAATTTTTAATGAAAATCTAAAAACTACTTCTTAGCTTTTTTAGGAGCCGCAAATTCTACTAAATCTTCAACACTTATAATATTTTTTGGCAAATTTTCCAAAGATTTCAAAAAAACTCTAGCAGTAGTTCTTGCATCTCCAAGCGCTCTATGCTCTATTTCAGGAGGCAAATTTAACTCCTCTTTTAAATATTTAAGCCCATATCTATCAGCTTTAATAGTCTTTTCAGCCAACTTAATTGTACAAAGATGTCTATTTAAAAGTTTGCCTAAATTCTCTTTTTCAAATTGTTTAGCTAAAAAGAAAAAATCAAAATCAGCCGCATGTGCTACAAATACACTATCACCTAAAAATAATCTAAATTTTTTCAAAATCTCTTTTTGAGATTTTTGATTTTGAAGCATTTTTTTACTAATGCCTGTAACTTTTGTGACATATTTTGGTACTTCATTTGCATAAATTAAAGAAGAAAACTCATCTATAACTTTTCCATTTTTTAATTTTACAGCCCCTATTTCAATCGCTTGACCTTCTTTTGGTCTAGAATTATTAACTTCTAAATCTACAATAGTATATTCATACTCATCATAAGGAATTAATGCAGTTTTTAAATATACCTTATTATCAATTAATGTAAGAGGCAAACCTTGAAATTTTAATAAGTCATACAAAGATTCAAAATCAAATCCTGGATACTCTTTTTGCAAAAGTTTTATAAAATCTTTTTTAGCAATTCCATTTTTTAATTTAGAAATCAACTTATCCATTAAAACTCTTTTTGTAAAATTATAACGAAAATCAGAAACAATTATGGAAAAAAATTATCATTTAATATATATTTGCTATTGAAAAGCTTATACAAACTTGATATAATACATTAAAAAATAAAAAAGGATAAAAATGGTATTAGTTATGAGAGTTGGTGCTACTGAAGAAGAGATACAAAAAACAATTGAGCAAATTAAAAAATGGGGTCATGAAGTAAGCATAGCACCGGGAGAGAAACAAGTAGTAATAGGAATTATTGGAGATAAAACTGACCTATCAGGAAGACCGCTTCATACACTGCCAGGAGTTGCAAAGGTACTTGAAGTTTCAGCTCCATACAAAAGAGCTAGTCGTGAATTTCACCCTGAAGATACTATTATAGATGTTGAAGGTGTAAAAGTTGGAGGAGGACACAAAGTAATTATTGCAGGACCTTGTAGCGTAGATACAGTTGAAAATGTAGTATACTTGGCAAAAGTAGCAAAAGAAAACGGCGCTCATATGCTAAGAGGTGGCGCATACAAACCTAGAACTTCTCCATATACTTTCCAAGGTCATGGAGAAGAGGGTCTAAAAATGCTAGCTGAAGCTAAAAAAGAAACAGGTCTTCCAATAGTAACAGAGCTTATGAGTATAAACGATATAGATGTAGTTTATAAATATGCAGACGTTATTCAAATTGGTGCTAGAAATATGCAAAATTTTCCTTTGCTTAAAGAAATTGGAAAACTTGATAAACCAGTAATTTTAAAAAACGGAATTGCTTCAACTGTAAAAGAGCATTTAATGAGTGCTGAGTATATTATGAGCGAAGGAAATGATAAAGTAATTTTATGCCTAAGAGGTACTAGAACATACGAGCCAAGTGTTAGAAATACTTTAGATGTAACTTTAATACCAATAATGCAGAAAATGACTCACTTACCAATTATAGTAGACCCAAGCCACGCTGCTGGTAAAAGAGAGTTTGTATCTCCTCTTGCATATGCAGGTATGGCAGCTGGAGCTGATGGATTAATAGTTGAAATACACAATTGTCCAAAAGAAGCACTAAGCGATGGAGACCAAGCGCTTCTTCCTAGAGATTTTGAATATTTAATGAAAAAATTAAAAGAGCTTAAACCTTGGAATCAAAAAGAGTGGTGGGAATTTGACGCACAAAAAGAAACAGACTGCATAAAAGTTAAATAACCCCTCTCCTCCCCTTGCAAAATTGAGTAATTTTAGCTAAAATAGTTTTAGTTAAGGAGGGGATATGGAAAATGTATTCAAAGATGCTATCTTACCTGCTAAAGAAGCACTAAAAAAAGCTCCAAAAATCACAGGAATCCCAACAGGTATTGAAGGATTAGATGAACTTTTCTTTATTGCAGATGTAGAAAATGGAAAAGTAGTTAAAAAAAACTTAGGTGGAATGCCATCATTTAGCGTTTGCAATATAACTGGTGTAAATGATACTGGAAAAAGCTTAATGGCAGAGCAATTTGCAATATATCAAGCACAAAAAAACAAAGTATGTTTTATTACGGTTGAAACTCCTGCAAACTATGTAGTAGCATCTATGAAGCTTAGAGCAAAAGCTATGGGAATTGATGATAATGTAGTAGATGAAAATATAATTTTCATAGATGCTACAAGCCATTATCAATTAAGAGATGATACTCACTCCCTCCTTAACACTCTAGCTTATGCAATTAAAGAATACAAAATAAAATTCACTATTATTGACTCAATCACTGGTCTATTTGAGAATAAAGAAATGATGGCAAGAGTTATTGTAAGAATGATTTATAATTTCTTAAAAAAATGGTACCAAACTTCAATTCTTATATCTCAAAAAAGAAGTGCTCACGATGCTCTAAGCGCAGAAGCTGCAGGAGGATACGCAATAAGCCATATTGTAGATGGCACTATTGTACTTAGCAAAGATATTGTAGATTCTCCTTATAAAGAGAGAATGTATAAAAAACCTTTAGGGGAATTAGTTAGACTTTTTAGAATAGATGGGTGTAGAATGTGCGGACATGATACAAAAATAAGATTTTTAGAAATTACAGAAACTGGTCTTGTAAAAATATTAAATCCAATAGGAGGGGAGAAATGATTTTAAATATAAAAACAGATGATTATGAAGTTAAATATTTAGCTGAGAGAGTATTTTTTAAATCAATTGATTTAGTAGGAGGGCTTGATAGATTAGCAAAATATAGAAATCTTACATGGCTTCCAAGCCTTGCTAGAGCTGCATTTGTAATTGTTTTAAAAGAAGAATTTTTAAAAACAGAAGATGAAATTGCAAAATTTGTAGGAATTAGCAAAAGCACAGTTAGACAAATCTTAAGAGCTGACCCTAATTTAGCTTTATATAAAATAGAGCATATTGACGAATTAAGTGAAGAAGAGAAAAAACAATTAAGAGTTCATACTGCAGGCGGTATTGCAAAGTTAGCTTATAAATATGTTAAAGCTGGAGAAGATTCTCAAACTGTTATGGAATACTGCAGACAAATATCTCAAGAAGCTGTTGCACAATGTGATGCACCATGGGCATATCTAGTACTTAAAAATATAAAAGGGCTTCACTATCCTATAACAGAGCCGAAAGTATTAGAAGAGAGAATTGGGCATTTAGAAATAAAAGGGATAAAAGCAAGCGAAATAGTTAAACATCTTCACTACCCTATCAAAAACCCTGCTCAACTTCTCAAAGAGATAAAAGAATATCTTCAAATGAAAGGGATTGAATGAAAAAGGCTAAAATCGTAGCCACTCTTGGTCCCTCTTCTTCTGATAAAATTGAAGATATGATAAAAACGGGAGTTGATGTATTTAGGCTCAACTTCTCTCATGCTAATCATAAAACTCACAAAGAATCAATTAAAAAAATACGTGAGATTGCAAAAAAGCTAAATTCTAAAACAGCAATACTCCAAGATATAAGCGGACCTAAAATTAGAATTGGAGAAATTGATGGAGTGCTTGAGCTTAAAAGAGGCGATAAAATAAGACTTGTCAAAAAAAATCCAAAAAGCAAATATGACTTAACTCTTAGTTACCCAGAAATAATAGAGCAAGTAAAAGAAGGAGAATATGTATTCTTTGCTGATGGAAGCATAAGAACAAAAGTTATTGAAAAACATCCTGATTATTTAGTTTTAGAAGTAAAAAATGATGGAATATTATCAAGCAGAAAAGGAGTTAATTTTCCTCACTCAAACCTTAAAATCTCTGCAATTACCCAAAAAGATAAAAAAGATTTAGTTTTTGGTGCAAAAAACGGTGTGGATATTGTAGCTATATCTTTCGTAAACAATAAAGATGATATTTTGCTTGCAAAAAAAATTTTAAAAGAAAATAACGCTAATCCTTGGGTAATAGCTAAAATTGAAACTAAAAAAGCAGTTGATAACCTTGATGAAATACTAGAAGTTAGTGATGGAGTAATGGTAGCAAGAGGAGATTTAGGAATAGAAGTTGGAATTGAAAAAGTGCCTGTTATTCAAAAAAAGATAATAAGAAGAGCAAATAAACTTAAAAAACCTGTAATTACCGCTACTCAAATGCTTTTATCGATGGTAAATTCTCCGTTTCCAACACGTGCAGAAGTAAGTGATGTGGCAAATGCTGTAATGGATGGAAGTGATGCTGTAATGCTTAGCGATGAAACTACAGTTGGAAAATATCCTCTAAAAGCAGTTGAGACTCTAAAGAAAGTAATAATTGAAACTCAAAGTATTTATCCATATTACAAAAAATATGAAATTGATGATTCTGACGCAATTGCTGCAAGTGTAGCGGATTTGTGTAAAGGAATTGAGCCAAAAGCAATAGTGAGTTTTACAAGCAGTGGAACAACTGTTAGAAGTATTGCAAAATATCGCCCAAAACCTCCAATCATTGCAGTAACTCACGATAGACTTACAAGCAGAAAGCTAAAATTAGTTTGGGGAGTAGAAGAGATTATAGAGCTTCCAAAAATTAAAAATCCAGAAAAACTTATTGAAAAATTCAAAGAAATTGCAAAAAAAGAAAAACTTCTAAATGAAGGTGATAAAGTAATTGTCACAATGGGAAGTATAATAGGAGAAGAAGGCACTACTAATATGATAAGGATTGTTGAGATTTAGATAATCTCAACATCAAAATAAAATTCAATCTCAGGAAAATTTTTATACAAAAACTCCTCTATTTTCCTTTGAATTTCAGCGGCTTGTTTTTCATTATGTGCACCAAATACTATAGCAATACTAGCCT
>Ga0256831_1001260_pt1 | contig 13414 bp, 10 predicted proteins | sample 132544metaG_FD_189087 | JGI IMG/M metagenome (GOLD analysis project Ga0256831, IMG submission 189087) | Hydrothermal vent microbial communities from Lau Basin, Pacific Ocean - 132-544 | ecosystem: Environmental > Aquatic > Marine > Hydrothermal vents | place: Pacific Ocean: Lau Basin | collected...
ATCGGAATTGTGTTACAATCTGCTGTCCGATATAGTTTGTAAAAACGGACTGAATGTAACGTCCCACTCCCTTAAGCACAAATATACCAAGAATCAAAAGCGGAACAGTTACAAGCATCTCTTTTTGCTTTGCTATGAAAAGGTTGTCCATCATCGGCTTCATGATCTGCGCCATAGCGACATTTGCAGCAATCGTCATCAAAATACCGATAAAAACAAAGAAGAAATAGAGTTTATAACCTTTTAAATAAGGGATATATCGTTTAAAAACTTTCTTAGCTGTTGTCATTTTAAAAACATTCTGTTCTGTTCTATAGCCTCAAATACCATTTTTGTATTTACAGGGACATTCTTCAAAAGCTTATATGTCTTTGTATCCCGAACCTCATTTTGAAACAGGTCATCCGGTCTGTTGGAGAAGACATAAGTATATTTAGGGGTTATTATCGCATTATAGTTCCAGCCTCCGCAAAATGCAAAGCTACGGTTATAATCGCTGGCAAAAAGGTTATATCCGTTACTGTAGTCCGCTGCTTTATTTTTAACTCCCAGCATAGTAAAAAGAGTAGGCACAAAATCCAGATGACTAGTGATGTGTTTTACTTGCTGTTTCTTTTTAAGATTTGCGAACTTTTTCGGCAGTTTGACGATAAAAGGCACATGGACCTGTGCTTCATCAAAAGCAGAGTTATGCCCGAAAAAACCATACTCGTAAAACTCTTCTCCATGATCCGAGGTAAAGATTATCAGAGTATTCTCATACATACCTTTTTGCTTTAGCACATCAATGATTTTTGCAAAGCGTCCATCTATAAAATGTACGGCATTTTTATAACGGGCCCATGCCGCTGCATTTTCCTCCGTATCTTTCCCTACAGCTATATAATTGACATTTTGAGATTCTGCATGGAATAGATTCTCATTTGGCGGGTAACTGTATCCGTGAGGAGCATCCATAAATATGAAACCAAAAAACGGTTTTTTCCCATCATATTTTCCTAGTAATTTCATGAGGTAAGTACTGCTTTTCATATCCCGCTGCCACGGCTGACCTTTGAAATCATCTTTGATACTCTCTTGAATGTCTACAAAACAGGTTTTTCTAAACTCAGGCCAGGATGTATATGTTGAAAACACGATATGAATTTCATACCCTAAATGTTTGAGCATATCGAACAATACACTCCCCTTATTCGCATCTAAAAAGTTGAACCAATATGTCGAATTGATCCCATACATTAGAGAAAATATTCCAAACCGAGTTGCGTACCCTCCCGATATATGATCTTGAAAGTCGACTACATCTTCCTGCTTTTTGAAACGGCTCAAATTTGGCGCGACCTCTGGAGTGATTACCGAGTATCGTGTCGCATCACTTGCTATGATAAGCACATTAAACTTGTTTGGCTTATCTATATGCAATTCATGACGCGGGTAATTTAAAACAGCGTCTGTCTTAATCGTATTTTTAACATCCACCTTGTCTGGGCGCATTCCAAAATGCTCATAGGCGAACTTGTTGAAAGTCAGAGGTTGATACAAAGGAATCACCCGAAACTTCGAAAGTACTTCTTTGTTATTTTTCACAGCCATAAAGCCATAGCTTATCTTTTCAACGACTATAATCAAAAAAAGAGGAGCGATCATATATCGATTCAGTTTCTTGTTCAATTCCTTTTTTATATCAGGTTGAATTTTTTGTATCTTTTTGTACAGAAAAAACTCGGAAAATATCAAAAGTAATACGAAAAAGAGAAAAAGGACAACGGGTGCAACACCTATCTGAATCGAATCCAAGGCATCTGGCGAGAAAATGATATTGAGCACCATGGCGTTGATGTGAAACTTGTATATCCTAAATACGAAAAAATCCACAATTAGACTTAAATCTGCTATAACGAATATGAGCCCGCCGGCAATAGGCAGAACTTTTCTAAAAAAAGTCAACGGAAGAAGCAGAATCGCGAAGATAAGATACAATGTAGCAGCTGTAGAAAGGCTTCCCATCATTGCCAACAAAAAAGAGACAAAAGTATAATCCGTATTGAAAAATAAAAAGGTAAGATAAATAATGCTTGTGAATGCAAGATTGGCCTTAAAAAAGAGTTTGAATGTATATTTGTCCATCAAGTTTCCTTTCTTTTTGCCCTGAAATTATACCTTTTTAATCTTATTTTTTGTAGAATAAGGGACTTTAATAACAATGGATACCGATGCAGAAAAAAGTTTTGGTAACCGGTGGAGCGGGTTTTGTCGGAAGTCATCTTTGTGAGCGACTGCTTGAACATGGATATGACGTCTACAGCCTTGACAACTATTTTACCGGAAGCAAAAAAAATCATATAGAGGGCGTCACCTACATCGAAGGTGAAACGAAAGACATCAAAAAGCTTGTCGATTTCACACCCGATATGATCTACCATCTTGGAGAGTACTCGCGAGTCGAGCAGTCTTTTGAAGATATAGAACTCGTCTACAGACTTAACAAGATTGGCACGTTTGCCGTACTTGAATTTGCAAGAGAAGCCGGATGCAAGATACTCTACGCAGGAAGCAGTACGAAGTTTGGTGACGGTGGGCTGGGACGAGATGCAAGTCCATACGCATGGACAAAAGCGACCAATACCGAACTTGTCATGAACTTCGAGCGGTGGTACAATGTCCCTTACGCCATCACCTACTTCTACAACGTTTACGGCCCGCGCGAGATAGCCACAGGCAAGTACGCCACCCTCATCGCCCTTTTTACCGAAAAGATGAGAAAAGGTGAACCCCTCACAGTTGTAAGTCCCGGGACACAAAAACGTAACTTCACTTATATCGACGATATAGTCAACGCTCTTGTCAAAGTCGGAGAAGAGGGATATGGTGACGAGTTTGGCATAGGAAGCGGTGAAGCCTACTCCATCCTTGAAGTAGCCGAAATGTTTTTGGGTATGGACAAGGAGGAAGCTCTCAAAGAGGGAAAGCTCATTATGCTGCCTGAACGCAAAGGCAACAGAATGACAGCCGATGTCATGACCGAAAAGACCAAAGCTTTGGGATGGAAACCACAAATGAAGTTACACACATATATAGAAGAACTAAGAAAAAACAACTGGGAGCACAAATGAAAAATATAGCAATCGCCGGCACAGGATACGTAGGACTCTCAAACGCCCTGCTTCTTGCAAAAAACAACAAAGTGACAGCGCTGGACATCATCCCCGAAAAAGTGGAGATGATAAACAAAGGCAAAAGCCCTATCGAAGACAAAGAGATCGAAGCAGCTCTTCCAGAAGCTATTAAAAGCGGCTCGCTCAAGGCAACTCTCGATAAAGAGGAGGCTTACAAAGATGCCGACTTTGTCATCATCGCAACACCGACAGACTACGATCCTGTAACGAACTACTTCAATACCAAGTCCATAGAGTATGTCATCCAAGATGTCCTCTCCATCAATCCGGATGCCGTCATGGTTATCAAGTCCACCATCCCCGTAGGCTATGTAAAAAGTCTCAAAGAGAAGTTCAAAACCGACAATATCATCTTCTCTCCGGAGTTCCTCAGAGAAGGAAAAGCGCTCTATGACAATCTCCATCCAAGCCGCATCGTTGTCGGTGAACAAAGCGAGAGAGCCAAAGTATTTGCAAACCTCTTGGCAGAAGGTGCGGAGAAAAAAGACATCCCTATCCTCTTTACAAACGAAACAGAAGCCGAAGCCATCAAACTCTTTGCCAACACCTACCTCGCAATGAGAGTCTCATTTTTCAACGAACTCGACAGCTATGCCAAAACACACAATCTCGATACAAGACAGATCATAGAAGGTGTAAGTCTCGATCCACGCATAGGTACGCACTACAACAACCCGAGTTTTGGGTATGGCGGCTACTGTCTACCCAAAGACACCAAACAGCTTCTTGCCAACTTCGCCGATGTCCCTCAAGCGCTTATCAGCGCCATTGTCGAAGCGAATGCCAAGAGAAAAGAGTTTATAGTCAACGATATCCTCAAGCAAAACCCAAAAACAGTCGGTATCTACAGACTGATCATGAAAGAGGGAAGCGATAACTTCAGGAGCGCTGCCATTCTCGACATCATAGATATGCTCAAGGTCAAAGGTGTCGAAGTTGTCATCTATGAGCCTGTTTTGAATGAAAATGAATTCAACGGATGTAAAATCGTACCTACGCTCGACGAACTCAAGCAGCAAAGCGACATCATCGTCGCCAACAGACTCTCAAACGACCTCCTTGATGTAAAAGAAAAAGTATATACACGGGATGTCTTCAACAGCGATGAATAGAGAGCCGACTGCCGTTATCTGTCTATCTCATCATACCGGAGGGATGGAACTCGCTGCTACAAAGCTGGCAAAAGTGCTTGGCAGCCATATAGATGTCACCTATATCATCAAAGAAAATACTTTCATACACAATGAGTGTCGAAACAACCCTGATTACAGCTCCATCGAGTATGAAACGATCGACTTCTCTACAACGATTTTAAGTCCCGGCATCATTACGGGTGTACGAAAAATCATCAAAAAGAAAAATATCAAAAATGTCATCTTTGTCGGCGCTTCAGAGATGAAATCGCTTTACTTTGCCTTTTTGGGTCTGGATATCAACCTAGTCGTTCGTCACGGAACGATCAAGTCCCGTCCAAAAAAAGACTGGTTTCACCGACTTGTCTACTCCGATGTGGCATGGCATGTCGCCATATCAAAATATATGCTAGACAATGTCAAACATATCATCCCTTTTGGAAAAAAAACGCGCTCCACCGTCATAGTTCCCTCTTTGGCAAATAAACTCTGCACAAAAAAGCGAGAACCATCAGATAAGATCAGAATCCTGCATGCCGGCAGAGTCACTTCTGGCAAAGGAATAGACAAAGCCATTCTTGCCTGTGAAGAACTTTACAAAAACAGTATCGATTTTATATTTAACAATTATGGTCCAAGCGATAAAAAATATGAACAACAGCTTTATTCATTGCTCGACTCCATACCCTACAAAGAGCGAATACATATCAATGGCTTTACCGACACGATCTATGAAAAGTACAGAGAACATGATATTTTTCTCTTTCCCACACCCGATGAAGGATATGGAAACGTTATGATGGAAGCGATTTCACACGGAATTATCGTCGTCGCGTTTGACAATACCGCTATAAGCAACTTTGAGGAGATGGGTTTTCATATCCATCTAGTGGAAGACCAAAATATGGAAGCACTCAAAAAGAGGCTTCTTTATATCGTACAAAATATCGACAAAGAGAGAGAATTGGCGGAGAAGAATATCCCTATCGCAGCAAAAGTTTTCTCGCCGCAAAGAGAAGCAAACGAGTATCTTTCACTCTTAGTGTAACTTATACTTCCAAAGAGACCCACCTACATAAAAAAGAATCGTTGTCAGAATAATCTCCCTGTTGACTTTTTTGTCATCAATCTCTTTGGAAATGGTTCTACGGCTTTTATCGATAAGTGATATTGCAAGCATCACTGCCCATAAAGGCATAAAAAATCTGAGGTTGAACTGTGTCGTCAACACCCCCGAAGTAATTGCAAGTGTTGCGACAATCATAATAAAACGGAGTTCTCTGTCAGGTTGTCTGTATTTGAATATTTGATAGTATATATTCAAAAAGACAAGGAGGCCCACAATGCCTAGTGCGACAAGTACACTTAAGAATTGGTTATGTTCATGTGGCATAGAGCAAATACCAATATACTTTTTCGGTACTTTTTTTTCGATTTCATCCATTGAATCTCCGGTACCGACCCCAAAAAGAGGATGCTCTTTAATAACTTCCCACGCATAACGATACAGACCAACGCGCTGACCGATGGAAGTGTTAAAGTTTGGCTCCTCTTTGAAAAGCTCCTGCACACTCTTTTGTGTTTCCGTCACTTTTGCCGCAAAGATTTTACTGTTAAAATAGGCAAAGGAGAACACTAACGGCACAGCGACCACGATAGCCAAAATATACTTTCTCAGGTAGCTTACAGCCAGAACCAGAAGCAACAAAACAAAAGTCACATAACCTGTCCTGCCACCCGTGTAGAAGATGTTCAATGTAGCGGTAACAACAAAGAGACTCATCAATATTTTGACGAGTTTCGAATAATTACTGTAGATGATTCTTTGTCCCAAAAGCAAAACAACAAAAGCCAGTGCAACACTGTAATGAATATGGTGTAAAAATGGAGACGGATCACCCACAGCATAGGCATGATAAACCACAACACCACCTATATCTAAGTTCCAAGGAAGTAAACCGAGTATCATTCCATAAGAAAGAAGCTCGCTAAGCAACATACCAAAAATAAAAGCGGAAATAATTTTACTGATATATCTTCCATCCACAAACGAATAAAAAATTATCAGATACAATCCATATTTGACACTTTTTAAAACCTCTAAACCATGCTTGACATTGTCCGTCCAAAGCAATCCTACAGCATAGATTAAAAAAAGATACAAAAATGCTCGAACAACACTGTTTCTAAGCGCTTCTTTTATATATTGGACGATATTGCCTCTTAAAATGAACAATATCAAAATAACTACAAAGACTTTTGCTTTGTAACTTGCGGAAATCGGTAGCAAGAACGTATAGACAACCAACAAATTGTTCATCCATCGTGTCAACAAATCCTTGTCGTGTAACCACTCTTTTACTTTTTCAAGCGACATTGAAACCTTTCTAGTTTACAAATCTACAAATTCTACAGATATTTTATTTTTTTGTTTTTTCTTTAATTTAACCAGTCGTCTATTATTTTCATTTTTTTCGCTGTATTTCTTTGGTAGCGGTAAAAAAAGGATATAATACCTAATAAATGCTAAATAGTTGATTAGTTATGAGGAGCGAAAGTCCAGGTGTTTGTAAGTATTATAATCGCTGTATATAAAGATATTGAAGCTTTGGAATTAATACTGGAAGCTCTAAAAAGACAAACTTACAAGAAGTTTGAAGTTATTGTCGCAGAAGACAATGATGCAGAAGAGATGAAAGAATGTATTTCAAAATACAGTCAAGACCTGCAAATACGTCATACATACCAAGAAGACAGAGGCATACGGAAAACACGCTCTTTAAACAATGCCATATTGGACTCAAGGGGAGAGTATCTGATTTTTATCGACGGTGATTGCATACCGTATAGTACTTTTGTCGAAGGTCATGTCACACTTGCTGAAAAAGATTATATTGTCAGCGGCAGAAGATGCAATTTGGGACCACGCTACTCTCAAATGCTTCGTGAAAGAAAGATAAGTTCCATTGAGCTCGAGCAGCAATTTGTATGGCGCTTTTTCTCCATTGCCAAAGATGCCAAAGAAGGGCACACCGAAGCCGGTTTTTACTTTAGCCCAAAAGGATGGTTTTATCGAACATTTTTGAAAAAAAGAAACGCTAATACGAATCTCCTTGGATGTAACTACTCTTGCTATAAAGAAGCTATAGTGACGATAAACGGTTATGATGAAGGTTACGGGGAAACCTCTTTGGGGGATGATACCGATCTCGAATGGAGATTCAAAGCTGCCGGATACAAATTAAAATCTGCGAAAAATGTTGCCAATCTGTTTCATCTTTATCACGACAGATCATTTAGAGATGACATATCCAGTGCAAATGAGCTAAAAAAGTTTCAAGAAAACAAAAAATCAAACAAATATATCTGCGAACTAGGGCTCAATACCCACACAGACTGATAACCAAACGGATTATTATGCTTGTTCGCTTTTGCTGTTTGGAGTGGCGAACTCATGAATGTATTTCTCCAAAACACTCTTTGGCAAAAAAGGCTGAAGATGCTTATCGAAATCTATAGTCGTTGGAGAAGAGAGTTCCTTGTATATTTTTTCTCCCAAAGATTCCACGGTAGCCTCACACAATAATTCTTCAAGCTCATTTTGCATTATATCCGTTACACCGCCGGGACTTTTTGTAACTACGAGATTTGTTTTACAAGCGAGTGATTCAAGCAACACCATACCCAATCCTTCATGTTTGGAACTAAGTACAAACAAATCCGCATTGGCTATCCACGGATAAGGGTTTATCTGCACTCCGGCAAGAATAACATCATCTTCCAGTCCAAACTCTTTTATCTTTTGACGTATATTCTTTTCATCATCTCCCTGTCCTACAATTACAAGTTTATGTTGAACAAGATAACGCTTTTTGATGTAAGCATATGCCTCAACAAGAAGAGAAAGCTGCTTTACAGGTGCCAATCTTCCCACATTTACTATATATGGAGCATCTATCTCTGGAGAGTACTCTGTCGCAGCCCTTTGAATGGCATCTACATCTACAGGATTCGTTACTACGACTGCTTTTTTTGCTTTAAGGGCTGCTGTCTTTTCCAAATCATGAAAACTCGTCAATACCCCTTTTGAAACACAAGCGATATTTTTATCATGATAAAGAGCTTTTGCATAGAGTCTCCTCAGGAATGTCATCTTATGATCTGGATATAGAAGATTCTCACACACTTGAACATAACGGTGATCCTGTTTATACCACAAAAATTCGAATGTCCCCTGACCTCGAATAATGATCAGATCAAAAGGTTTGGAATCCTTTTCAAGCCCTTTTATTTTGGATTTGAAAATGAAAGAGGTGACAAAACCTTTTGTAACGGGATAACTTTGACGGAAAATCATGTTTAAAACTCTCATAGCTATTTCATAAAAAAATCCGATGCCGGTTTTGAGTAAATAACTATCAAAGTTCCAGAAATGAACATTTTTAAGTTCATCAGTTTTATAATGCTTTTTTTTATGCTTGAAGTAAATCAGATGCGTATCATGCCCTGCATCTTGAAAAGCTTTTGCCAACGTAATAGCAACACGCTCCATTCCACCAATCTTTAAACTGCGTACAACTATAGCGACTTTCATTTAGTTATGCCTTTATGTTTAAATAGCATCGGACACTTTATAGAGTTTCTCCATCTGCGTGGAGTATTCGAACTTTTCAAGGGCTTTTTGTTTTGCTTCTTTACCCATTTCCTCTGCCTGCTCTTTATGTTCATAAAGGTAAAGAATCTTGGCACTCAAATCCTCGACGCTTCGATCGAAGAAAAGACCATCGACTCCTTCGTCTATAATCTCTCTCGGTCCGCCTTTGTTTGTAGCGATAACAACAACCTCGTTCATCATCGCCTCTACGACGACAAGTCCGAAAGTTTCGTTTCGTGTTGCCAAGACGCTTGCATCACACAGCTGAAAATGTTCGTTTACCTCTTTGGTAAAGCCTGTAAAGATGACTTTTTCTTCGATGCCAAGTTCTTTGACTCTTTTTTTGAGTGATTGCAGATACTCTTCATCCATCGTATGTCCGATTATCAGCGCTTTGATGTTTTTATCTTTCATCTTCGAGAGTGCCTCGATGAGTATCCATTGTCCTTTGTTTTCTTGTATTCTTCCCACTATCCCGACTACGAAAGCATTGCCTATGTCATACTTCTGTCGTAACTCGGCAACCCTTTTTTGATCGACATTCGGCTCTTTGACACCCATATAGACCATCTCTATCTTTGGTCTGACCTCTTTTGGGATATAGCGTTCCAACTCTTCTTTTACCTCGTTGGTGACGGCATGCATTACATCGATCTTACTGTAGAGAAACTTATGGTACAAGTCATCTTTGAATCGTGTCATATGCATATTTCGCGTCTGCATGATCTTTGGTTTGCGACGACTGAGCACTTTTGCAAGCACGACTGTCGGCATATCTTTTGTCCAGTGAAAATGAACAAGGTCTATCTCGTTTTCATCTATGATATTTGCAAGTTTCTTTGCGGGCAGCAGAGGAAAAAACTTGTTGCGTTTTATATAAAACTTTTCATCTTTGATATACTCATCCAGCTTCGTTCCCGGAGCGACTACGGCTTTTGCAGTCGTCTTTTTTTTGAAATATTCCAAAGAGTGCACCATAAAAAGCTCCAACCCTCCCAGATCGGGAGAGAGACATACCTCTAAAATGTTTCGTGCCATACTACCTCTGTTTTTTTATCATATTATATCTGTAATTTTCAAACTTGTTCACTTCACCTCTAAAAAGCAGACTTTGACTCACACTCGTAAAGCCAAGCACCTCTTTTTCAAGTTTTTTATGTTTGGATGTGCACAGAACCGGCTCTTTGGCAAAATTTTTGACTCTGTAGCATTGGAGCTTTTTTGTCGCAACATTTAATTCGACAGCATCTTCTCCTTTTACAAAACCCAATATACCGTTATGGTAATAGTCGGCAAAGAAAATTTTATCTCGAAGAAATGATTTTCCGCTGAAGCTCGGAAAGATTTTTTTATAATCCCCTAACGTCAGATCTGCCACACTCGGTGCGACGTCTCTTTGCGAAAGCACCACATCGACATACTTCGGCTCGATATATTTTGGAGCATAGAGAGCAAAGGGGATCTCGTAGTTTTTCAAACTTCCACCGATATTGCCGCCACAGTGATCGGCAAAAAGAACAAAAAGAGTGTTTGGATACTTTTTCTCCACCTTTTTTATAAAAGCGCCCAATGCGTAATCGGCAAAATGGTAGACATTGAGCTGTTTGTTGATGACCTCATCGTCGACAAAATGAATGGGTTTCACCCCTTTTGGCAGCTTGAGATCATGTGTTGTAGCTCCATTGATGCCTATGACAAACGGTTCTCTCAGCTCTGTGCCAAGCTTTGAGAGAACAAAGTTGTAGAGATCAGCATCATGAACGCCCCAATAGTTCTCTTCGTACATTCTTTGCTTTATATCTCTTTTGCCATAGCTGTAACGAAATCCCAATGAATTTGCAAGACTTCCCGTTCCGCTTGTCTCTTTCGAGGTTCCCTGAAAAAATGCGCTTGCATATCCGCGCTTGTTGAATTCGTCTATGATTGAAGTGTAGCCAAAATCCTGCAGCTGTGTTTTCGCTACGCTTTTTCCAAGAGGATTTTGAAACGAAACAAGCGTAGCAAACATTCCCTCTGTCGTTCTGTGTCCGTTGGCTACCATAAATCTCGGACGAAGCGATTTTTGTAAAATGGCGTCGAAACTTGGTGTCGCTTCGGCTTTTTCAAATCCGTACGGTTTTAAAAAAGCCGCGCTCCAACTCTCCAAAAAGAAAAAAATGACGTTTGGTTTGGTTTTGATGATGGGTGCTTTAAGTGAAATGTCATTGTCCGCATAGAGTTCGCTAAAAACTTCTTGGATCTCTTCTTTGTTTATAGGAGGCAAATGGACGGGAGCGAGCTTTTTCCCCTGTGAGAAAAGAGAAAAAACCATATTGTAGACACCGTTAAGCGCAAGTGTCGCCAGCTTTGTATCGCCTATCTGGTTGGATTGCCATGGATTGAGCGGGATATGCTGCCACATTCCACGAACGAAAAAAACAGTCAGTCCGATTAAAACCAGTTTCTTGAGTATGTAACTCTTTCCAAGCTCCACCTCTTCTGGCTTTGAAAGCATTTTCACAAGAAGTACAAAGAAAATAGCTCCGACAACCGCCGATATAAAAAAAGCTGTGCCATGCTGTGAAAGTGCCGTCATAAAGAGTGAAGAAGCGTCTGCAAAGAGATCTGTTATCTCATATCCGACATGACGTGACGCTTCGGCAAAGTAGAACATATCTCCTATCTGTGCGAGAAAAACGGCGACGATGAAAAACGAAGCGGCAAAAGCAAACCATCTCCTGTTAAAATCGAACAGCGTAGCCAAAAAAGCAATCATCCCGCTTGCCGCAAAATCGAAACGATAGCCCCAAAATATCGCATAAATCTTTTCGGTAAAAGAGTATTGCGTAAAATAGGAGTCGAAGTAGAACATGAAAAGAAACTTCGTTACTATCAAGGTGATATAAACAAGAAAGAAAACTGTAAAGTAGAGCCTTAAAAAGCGCATGAAACCGGGACCTTTTTTGGTATAATGCGAATTATATTTAAATGTAGGTAAAAGTTTGTTCAAATATCAAGTTGCAGAAAAAAAGTACGAAGATTTGCTCCTCAACGTCAAAGAGCATTTTCAAAAAAACGATCGGACTATCCATAAAGCCCGTAACGAATTGAAAATCATCCCTTACAATGACAAAGAGTATGTCATCAAAGCTTTCAAAGTGCCAAATATCGTCAACCAAATAGCCTACGCATATTTTAGAGACTCAAAAGCCAAAAAGTCCTACGACAATGCCCTCAAACTTCTGCATCTTGATGTCTCCACGCCAAGACCCATAGGTTACATAGAATTCTACAACAACACTTTGCTGCAAGAGAGTTTCTATGTCTCGGAGTATGTACCTTACGAGTTTACAATTAGGGAGCCCCTTCGCAACAAAAAGCTACATGAAAGAGAAACGATCATCAAAGAGTTTGTACGCTTTACTTACAACCTGCACAAAAAGGGTGTCTATCACAGAGATTTTTCCGCCGGCAACACTCTTGTGATAAAAAAAGATCAGAAGTATGATTTCAGTATAGTCGATATCAACAGACTCGAGTTTAGAGAGTTCGATCTTGACTTGGCGATGCAGAACTTCGACAAACTGTGGCTGGATGAGGAGGAGCTTCTCTTTATAGCCAAAGAGTATGCAAGCCTTAGCGGATATGACGAAAAAGAGTGCATCGAGAAGATAATCCACTATGACAAAAAGCTCAAAGAGTTTGTCGAGAGAAGAAGGATGCTGAAAAAAAGGTTGCTTGGAAAATGAAAATAACCGCCACCATCATCACACTCAACGAAGAGAAAAACATCAAAGATGCCATACTCTCAGCCCAAGAAGTGTGTGACGAGATCATCGTCGTCGACTCCCAAAGCAGCGACAGGACTGTAGAGATCGCCAAAGAGCTCGGAGCCAAAGTCATCATCCAGCCCTATCTTGGAGATGGTCCCCAAAAAGCCTTTGGCGTGCAGTTTTCCAAAAATAAATGGATCCTCTCTCTCGATGCGGATGAGAGGCTTGATAGCGATGCCATAGAAGCCATCAAAAGTCTTGATCTTGACAACACTAAGCATGACGGCTTCTCTTTTGCAAGAAAGACATTTGTCGGTAAAAAGCAGATCAGGCAGTGGTATCCGGATCGAGTCGTTCGCCTCTACGACAAAACGAAATGCGGCTACTCTACAAGCGGCGGACACGCAAAGGTTCAGTCCAAAAACCCAAAAAATCTAAATGCCCATATCCTTCACTACTCCTACGCCAACTATCAGGAGGTGATAAAAACTACCTACAAGTTTATAGAGCGGGGAGCGAGACTGGCACATCAAGAGGGGAAAAGAGCTTCAAAGTTCGATCCCATCCTGCATGGTCTCGGCGCGCTTTTTAAATCGCTAATCCTCAAAAAAGGGATACTCTACGGCATAGATGAGATCCATATCGCCGTTATCTCCTCATTCAGCGCCTATATGAAGTATGCGCTTATGCTCGAAATGC
>Ga0256831_1001261_pt1 | contig 13414 bp, 8 predicted proteins | sample 132544metaG_FD_189087 | JGI IMG/M metagenome (GOLD analysis project Ga0256831, IMG submission 189087) | Hydrothermal vent microbial communities from Lau Basin, Pacific Ocean - 132-544 | ecosystem: Environmental > Aquatic > Marine > Hydrothermal vents | place: Pacific Ocean: Lau Basin | collected...
GGCTCCTGGTGGGGGACCTGGTCTACGGCGCCGGGAGGAGGCCTTTTCCCGGGAAGAAACTGGAAGCCTGCCTGGACGCCCTGGAGGCGGCCGTGGAAAAGGCGGAAGCCAAGGCTCCGGGAAAGCTGGAACTCCTGGTTCTCAGGGATGGGAAGAGGGAGAAGGTCACCCTCGAGCTTCCGGTCCTGGGGGCCCATTCCGGGTCCTGTCCCGTGAAATGCCCCAAGTGCCGGAAAGTCCTGAAGAGCGCTCTGAAATATCTCCTGGAGACCCAGCAGAGCGACGGGTCCTGGGTGACCAGGACGGGCGGCACCAATGGCAGGGTGGCCGTCACGTCCCTGGCGGGAAGGGCCCTGGCGGCGGGGAAGGGCCTGGGCCTTTCCGTGGACAAGGCGGTCTCCAAGGCCCTGGACTACGAGATGCGGTGGGCGGGAAGAGAGCCCATGCTGGCGTCCATGAAGGCCCACGCCAAGGGCGCCAACTGGTCCCAGGTCAACTGGGCCCTGGCCTACGCCCTCCAGTTCGCCTGCGTGGCCGCCGGGGGCAAGGCGCCGGCCAAGGCCGTAGCCAAGATCAAGCAATGGGTCAAGGAACTGGCCGAGAACCAGGAGAAGTCGGGGGGATGGGGGCACGGCCCGGGCGGTCCCAACGCCCTGGGATACGTGGAACTGGAAATCATGAGCAACCAGGCTCTCCTCGGGTGGGCCCTGGCGCGCCGTGCCGGCGTGAAGCTCCCCAAGGAGGCCCTGAAGAAGGCCGTGGACTACGTGGACGCCTGCACGGGCGGGGACGGGGGCACGGCCTATTCCACCCGGCCCGGTCAGATCGGGTTCGGGGACCCGGGAAGGACGGCCGGGGCCTGGCTGGCCCTGGACATGCTCCGCATGGGGAAGAAGCGGTCCAGGATGTTCAAGTTCTTCTACAAGAGGCTGGCCCAGCTTCCCTCGGGGCACGTTTCGCCGGTGATGCACATCCTGGCGGCGGCCCTGGCCTGCCGGAGGAAGGGAAAGCGATATTTTCACGCCTTTTGGAAGATCTACCGGCCCTACTTGATGCTTTCCCGGACCGAAAAGGGCGCCTTCGGCGCCCGGCCCACCCACGAGACCAAGGTGCTCCGGTCCAACAGCGACCGGAGCATGGGGCCCGTGTGGGCCACGGCCAGTTTCGCCCTTGTCCTGGAGGCGGGAATGGGGAGGATGAAATGGCTGGAGTGGAAGGGCGGGGGGAGGTAGGGCCGGAGGCGGCGAGATGTCCAGGCAAGCGGTGTTTTTCGGGATCTGTTTTCTCCTGTTTTCCCTGGGGGTGGACAAGGCGCAGAGCCTCCCGCAGAAGATTACCTTCCCCCACATGATGAAGGGGTTGACCGACCTGGACCGGCTCTGGACGCCGCCGGTCCCGGGAGAGAAAACGGTCCAGTTCTCGAGCTTCGACAGGGCCAGCCTGAAGGGGCCTTCCGACAGGGACGCTTGGTACGCCAACGGGGATTGCGGCAAGTACATGCGCGTCGAGAAAAGGAGGGGGCGCAAGGAGTTCGTCATGGCCGACGCGGGGGGGCCGGGCGCGGTGGTCCGCATCTGGTCGGCCAACCCCAAGGGAAACCTCTACTTCTACGTGGACGGGGCCGGGAAGCCGACCTGGACCATCCCTTTCCAGGAGCTTACGGGAGGCAGGAAGGCTCCTTTTCTCCCTCCCCTTTCGGGGGTCCAGTCCAGGGGGTGGAACTGCTACGTGCCCTTTCTCTTCAAGAAGCACTTGAAGATCACCGCCGACAAGGGGGGCGTCTACTACCACGTGGACGTCCACTACTTCCCCAAGGGGACGGACGTGGAGAGCTTCGTTCCTTCGGTTCTGGAAAAATACGCAGGCCTGATCCAGGAGACGGGGAAGCGTCTCCTGGGGCCGCCGGCGGACCTGGGAAGGCTGGAGAAGCGGGAGGCGCGGTTCCTCTTCCCGCCATCCCGGCCGGAGGACCCTTCGTCCTATCCCAGGAAGGAAATCCTGAGGATCCGGGGCCCCCTGGTGGTCAAGCTCGTGGAGTTCCGGAGACCTGTTTCGGCGGAAGGGAACTCCCTGGACCTCGCCTCGGTCTTGCGGAACCTCCAGGTTTCGATCTCCATCGACGGGAGGGAGACGGTTCGGGTCCCGGTGAGCGATTTCTTCGGTTCCGCCCCGGCTTTCAAGTCTTACGACGCCTATCCCATGGAGGTGACCCCCGAGGGGACGGGACGGTGCTGGTTTCCCATGCCGGCCAGGAGGGAGTTCGTCCTGGCCCTGGCGGGGGAAAGGCCCCTGCCCGCCCTCCAGTGCGGGTTTCTCGTGGCCTGGGAGAAGAGGCAACTTCCGCCGGAGGCCCTGGCCTTCCACGCCTCCTGGCACCTGGAGAAGCACTTCCGGACCCGGCCGAGAAGGGACCACATGATCCTGGACGCCCGGGGAAGGGGCCGCTTCGTGGGGTGCATGCTCATGGTGGCCAACCCGGTCCGGGGCTGGTGGGGGGAAGGGGACGAGAAGTTCTGGGTCGACGGGGAAAGCTTTCCCAGCACCTTCGGCACGGGAACGGAGGACTACTTCGGGTACGCCTGGTGCTGGCGGGATCTCTTCTCCCATCCTTTCCACGACCAGTCCCAGTGCGACGGGCCCGGGAACTTCGGGTATACCTGCGTGAACCGGTTCCACATCTCCGACGAAGTGCCGTTCCAGCGGATTTTCCTCTTCGACCTGGAGGTCTGGCACTGGGTGGACTGCTGGGTGGACTACGCCTCCACGGCCTATTGGTATGGGGCGCCCGGCGCGCCTTCGGGTCTTCCGCGCCTTCCGCCTTTCGAACTCCGGAAACCCGGGAAGATCGAGCCCCGCAAGGTTCCCCGCGTGGCGGGGGCCCTGGAGGGGGAGAGCCTGAAGATCCTGAAGAAGGACCGGGGCGAGGCGGGTCCCCAGGGGATGACGGGCTACGGAACCGGTTTCTGGAGCGGAGGGGCCCAGCTCTGGTGGAGGGGCGCGAAGAAAGGAGACGAGCTGGTCCTGGAGCTTCCCGTGAAAAGGGCGGGAAAATACCGGTTCCGGGCGGCCTTCACCAAGGCCGCGGACTACGGGATCGTCCAGCTCTACCTGGAGGGGAAGAAACTGGGCGGGCCGATCGACCTCTACCATGACGGAGTGGTCCCCTCGGGACTCAAGGATTTCGGTGTAGTGGACCTTCCAGGCGGCCCCGTCCGGCTCACCTTCAAGATCGTGGGACGCAACAAGGCCTCCATCCCCCGTTTCATGGCGGGGTTGGATTACGTCCTCCTGGATCCGGTCCGCTGAAAGGAATGCCTCCATCGCGGGACGACCGTCGGGCCGTCGCTTCGCTCCGGCCCTCGGGGGCCCCCTACGCGTCCTCTGCACCCAAATTTAGGGGACGCCGAAGCCTGGGTCGACCCTGGCGACCCGGCCGAACATCGTCCTGCGATGCAACTCCGAACCCCGGATTCACCCAACCCCTGGACTTCCTCCAAGAACTTGTGAAGAGCACGCCGGAGGGGCCCGAAGGGCCCCGAACGTCGTGCAGAGATGGCCCCTTGTTTCCGGGTCTTCCACAGAATTCGTTGGTCCAGGACCCCAAGAGCGGGTTCCACCCAAACCTTGTCCTGAAGGGTGGACTCGGCTTTTGGTTTTCTCTTGGTTGGCCCGTCCACTTGAAAAAGGCACAGTGACGGTTACGGCAAAATTCCCGGACCTCCGAAAATTCTAAAAAAATCGTGACCTTCCCCCAGCCGAGAATGTTGTGAAGCCCCCGCCGGAACGGGGCTGGAGGAAGGGCTTCCGGCGTTAGGAATCGTCTCGGGACCACGTTCGGGCTCCTGGCGGCGCCCTCCGGCTTCCCCTACGGGGCTTGGGATATTCGAGGGGGCGTGGGTGATTCTGCACGACGTTCGGGGCGTCGCTTTGCGCCGCCCCTCCGGCGTGCTCTTCACGAGATAGGGGAGGGACAATGCTTGGGTGCCTGCCGGCGCCCTGGGGCGTTCTCTACAATTTGTAGACCAGGTCGTCCAACTGTTCGGGGGTGAGGTTGTAGACGGTCCGCAAGGCTTTTTCGTGCTTGCCGCCGGCGTAGGGTAGGGCCTGGAGGTACTTGAGGAACTTGGCCCGGTAGGGGTCGGACATGAAGAGTTTCACCACGCCCCAGCACTTGGCCAGGTCCTTTTCGTCCAGGCGGTTCATGTGCTTTCGGAAGAGGGCCCGCACGAGGGGCAGTCTTTTCATCTTCTGGAGTTCCCGGAAGGCCACGACCAGGGCGGCGCTCTTCTTGTCCCCTTCGGTGACGTTCTGGGCGTAGCGGCTTTGGGTGGTGCACAGGTGGACGGCGTTTCCGTGGAAACGGATGGAGCAGTAGAGGGCGAACCCCTCGGTGAACCAGTGCCCCACGTTTCCGCCCAGGCTCTCCACGTAGGCGTGCCCCAGGTAGTGGCAGAAGACATCTTCGTCGTTGCCGTCCCCCTGGATCTGGAACCCCACGCAGCCGTTGCCGTCGGAAGCCACCCCCCCGCCCCTGCGGATGGAGAACTTCATGAAGTCCGGGGTGTAGCGCGTGTAGGTTCCGTCGATGTAGTGGAGCACCTTCCCGATCTGGTCCTTGCGGATGAAGAAGAGGTGAAGCCTGTGATATTTGGCGTTCCGGAAAGGGGAGGACGCCACGGGAAGGCCCAGGTCCTTGTTGAGGGTGCCGCAGATCCGCTCTCCCAGTTTCAAGAAGACCATGGCCTGTTCGGGGTCCAGGACTCCCTTGACGCTGATCCTCCTGCTGGAGCGCACGGTGTAGTCCAGCCCGAACTTGGACCGGAGGGACTCTTCTTCCGCCCTGTCGGACCTGGCGTTCTCCGCCACCTGCCTGGCGATGGGGATCCCTCCGATCAAGGCCAGGCGGGCTTTCTCCTCCTGGATGGCCTTGCGCTCCGCCTCGGCTTTGGCCGCCTCCTCGGCGGCCAGGGCCTTTTCTTTTTCCTTGAGTTCCCTGTAGGCCCTCTTGGAGACCCACCGGTTTTTGTATTTGACCTGGCCCAGCACCTTCCGGGCCTTCTCGTTGTCCCTGTCGAGCCTGACGACGCGCCGGGCCACTTTTCGGGCCTGGGCGCGGAGCTGGCCGGCCCGGTCGGGGTCCAGGCACCAGTCCAAAAGCTCGAGAAGGGCCTTTTCGTCCTTCCGGTCCACTTGGGACCACATCTTCTCGAAGACGTCCACCGCCCAGGGACACCGGTCGATCTTCCGGATTCTTTCCCGGGCAACGGTGATCTCGCCCGTGGAGGTGAGGAGCACCACCTCCTTGTCGTTCTCCCGGAGGATCCGGCCTTCCACCTTGGCTCCCTCCTTGAGGTGGATGACGTCCGGTTCCGGCATTCCGAAAAGAGAGGAAGAGGAGAGGAGCAGGAAAAGGGCGAGAAGTCTGGCTGCGAAGAGCATCGATGTCATCCTTCTACCTCCAGGCCGGGAGGGTTCGGGCCGGGCGCTCAACTGCTGCTATTCGTAGCCGGATCTCAGTCGGCCATCCGGTGAAGATAGACCTGGAGGGACTCCCTGGGGCAGGCTTCGTCGAAGCTTTCCATGGGCACCCGGTCCAGGTGGTCCTCCTTGCCCACCAGGATCACGTAGAACTCCTGGCCGTATTGCCGCCTGAAAGCCGCTACCTTGGGAATGTCCGGATCCCGGTGATTTTTGATGGCTTCGAAGACGACGGTTTTGCCTTCCCGCCCCCGGCCCCGGACCACGATGTCCGGGCTGTAGGCGGCCACCTTGCCGTCTTCCAAGTGGACTTCGAAATGCCGGGGCGTGTGGGCGTGGGCTACGCCCAGATCGTTGAGGATCTCGCAGATCTCCGCCTCCAGCTCGGTGCGAATCAAACGGCCCCCGCAGTGACCCAGCTTGACCACTCCGGAACCTCCTCTGTCTTATGTTCTTATGCCTTGGCCTCGATTGCGGCGCTCTCCGGGGCTCCTCCCGGGAGGGCGCCTTTGGTCGAGACCCTGTGAATAAATAAAGAAAAAGCCATTTTACCGAGGCCCCAAAAAAAAGGCAAACCCCGGGAGAGAGGGCTCTCCCGGGGGCTTACCCCCTGGTCCCGGGGCTTGGAACCAGGGGGTGCGTGGGCGGCCTTATTGGATCGTGACCTGGATCCCGTCGGTGGATGTGAACCCGCCGGGATTGGCCTTGGGGTCCACTGCCAGGAACTGGCCGAAGAGGGAGGCCCCCCGGAGCGCCGTGTTGGAGGGGATGGGGAGAGGCACGCTTCCCTGGCCGCTGGAATCGAGGGCGGCCGCGAAGCCCATGATGATGTTGGTGTTCAGGAAACATCCCTTCATTCCAAGGGAATCCAGGGGGAAGGGGAGTTTGCCCAGGCCGGTGAAGTTGGTGTTGCTGTAACCCAGCAGGAAGATGGCCGTCGAGGAGGGGAGGCCCCGGGAGATCCGGGTCTGGAACTTGGAGTTCCCGAGGGCCGGGGCGCCGCCGTGGGTCCATGCCAGGGGCCAGAGGCCCGTGGAGCCGGGACAGCCCTTGCCGTAGGGCTGGACGCCCTTGGGCTGGGGCTCGGGGATGAGGCCCTTGGGAAGGGCCAGGATGCCGTTTACGTAGGGTCCGTATTGGCTGGAGTAGACCGGGGGAAAGGGCTTGGGCACCCAGAAGATCTCCGTCACCTCGCCTGTGTCGATCCGGAAGTTGTGGTTCTTGTCCCTGAGCATGAGGACCGCGTCCTGGCCGGCGCCGTTCTGGTGGATCAGGTAGACAGTATCTCCTACGGCGGAGATCCCTTCGATCCAGTCACAGACGGTGGTGTTGCTCTGTCCGTTGTGGTCGTAATAGGATGCGGGTTTGACGGTCTTTACGATCTGGCCGCCCGGGAGGGGCGCGCCCGAGCCGTTGTAGAAGAGGTTGACCTCTCCCTTGTCGTTGAGGTCCCCGTCGCCGTTCAGGTCCATGGCGCGGAAGACCAGGCCCGAGACCTTCTGGCCGGCCTTGTTCTTGTCGCCGAAGCTCCTCTGCGACCCGTAGCCCGTGGCGAAGTAGTAGACGTCCTTTCCGGAGAAGCCCTTGGGGACGACCGTGAGGAGGTGGAGGTCGTTGAAGTTGTATTTATTGGATCCTCTCACCCAGGTGATGTCGATGTCTACGATGGCGCCGGAAGCGAAGTCCACGTTGCGGTCCAGCTTGTTCAAGGCTGAGGGATTGAAGAAATTGCGGGGGACGATCTTCCCCTGCTTCTCCTTGAAACCGAGCCAGACGAAGGAGTCCTTCTTGAGGGTCTTGTAATAGGCCGAACTCCAGGCGAGGAAGCCCCCCGTGGGGTCGGGCCGCACCACGTTGACCTCGTCGATGTCCAGGGAGACCGGGCCGCCGGAGGCGGAGACCTTGAGGGCGCTGGCCTTGTTGGCCCAGACCTTGGTCTCGCCGGCGTCCAGGGCGTCGCCGTCGCCGTTGAGGTCCACGGACTTCCAGATGCCGGCGAGCCCATAGGCGTCGTGGGCCGTGTAGACCACGGTGTTCCCATTGGCGTCTTTCAGGACGACGGCGCTGTCCGGCGAATACCCGTATTTCGAGGGTTTGCCGAAGTCCGCCCAGACCTTGGTCTCCTTGTCCTGGATGACGCCGTCGCCGTTGGCGTCCACCGAGCGCACCAGGAAGCACTCGCCGGTCTTCGACCCGCCGCTGTCGGTGGAGAAGAACACGACCCTTCCATTTTCCACCGTATAGGTGAGATCCGTAATGAAGGAATACCCAGTCTTGACGGAGAAGAACTTGCGCTGAAAGGCAAACAATTCCTTGGACGGCTCCATGATGCCGCTTCCGTCCACGTCCAGGGCCCTGGTGATGGGGACGGAGTTCTTGGGCGGCGTTCCGGCGTAGCCCACGTAGATGAAGATGTCGTCCTGGGCCGCCAGGGGCGGGGCGGCCAGGAGTGCCAAGGCGAGAAGAGCGGTCTTGTGGTTCATGAGTTTCGGGCCTCCGTTTGGTTCTCAGCTTTCGAAGGGGAATCTTCCCCGGGGATCGAGGAGAAACGGTGAAGAAAGGGTGAAATTTCAACCTGAAAAGATCCGTCTCCGGTCGAGACAGGAACTCCCTCTTTGGAGAAAGAAGGGGAAAGGTCAAGGGAAGCCTACTGGATCGGGCTCCTTCAGGCCACCCCCCCGGCCTGGGGTGGGTTTTCCCCTTCCTTCCTCCTCCGGGCGGGCCCTTCGCCCCGGTAGCGCTTGAGTTTGTTGTAGAGGGTCTTGGGATCCACATCCAGGATGCGGGCGGCCTTGGCCTTGTTTCCCTGGGTGGCCGCGAGAACCCGCAGGATGTGGCGTTTTTCCACCTCCGCCAAGGTGGGGAGGGCTTCGGAGAGCAGGGGGGTGGCCTCCAGGAAGAGGGCCGCCGCCCGCCTGGAGGGAAGAATCAGGAGGTCGAACCTCCCCTGGGCCAGGGTGCGCTCCAGGACTTCCAGGGTGGAGATCCGCCGGAGGGTGAATCCCCAGGCCCGGGCCAGCCGGGCCAGGTCTTCATGGGGCTCCCCTGGGGGGGCGAAAAGAAGGATGATCCTTGGTTCCACCATGGCCCTGGAGGGTCTGGAAGTACCTGGGGAATGTGATGGAATCCCGATGGAGGCGGTGGAAGAGGCCGGGATCCAGGAGGACGATCACTGGCAGAAGCATAGCCGGAGGATGATGGTCCGGCGGATCCGGAAAGAATCCGCCTTGGGGAAACGCCCTTTCCCTGTTTCGAGAAGAGGCACTTCAGGTTTGGGCCCCCGGGAATTAGGCTTTTTCCATGGGCCCCAACCTCCAGAGACTGGATCCCTACCGGCTTCTCCTCCCCCGGCGGGGGGAGATGAAGGTGGACGCCCTGGTCTACGCGGGGGAATCGCTCCTCATCGAGGAGAAGTCCCTGGTCCAACTGCAAAACGCCGCGTGCGTCCCAGGCGCGGTCCGGGTGCTGGCCACCCCCGATATTCACGTGGGCTTCGGGGTTCCCATTGGGTGCGTCCTGGCCTCGCGGTCCCACCTTGTGCCTGCGGCGGTGGGCTACGACATCAATTGCGGGATGCGCCTGCTCAGGACTCCTTTCAAGGCCCGGGAGTTTCCCCTGGAGGCGGTGACCCGGGCTGTGGGCCGGGCCGTGCCGCTGGGAGAGGGAAAGCGGAACTTGAAGGTGAGCGTGGAGGCCCTGGAAGAAGTCCTGGCCCGGGGGGTGCCCGGGCTCAAGGCCGTGGCCGGGGAGCTGGGAGAGCGCTTTCCCGCCTGGGACCGGGAGGAGATGGAGAGGGACCTTCCCTTCCTGGAGGACCGGGGCTCCCTTCCCGGGGCTCCCGGGGCGGTTTCCCCGGCCGCCAAGGAGAGGGGGCGGTTCCAGTTGGGAACCCTGGGAGGGGGCAACCACTTCCTGGAGTTCCAGGAAGTGGAGAAGGTCCTGGACGGCGAGGCGGCCCGCCGCCTGGGAATCGAGGAAGGGGCCCTTACTATCATGATCCATTCCGGCTCGAGGGGCCTGGGCCACCAGGTGGCCTCCGACTACATGCGCCTGGCCGGGGCGGGCAAGGGAAAGCACACCGCCGGCCCGGGAGGGCTGGCCGCCCTGGAGGCCCGCTCCGGGAGAGGGGGGCGGTATCTCGGCGCCATGAACGCCGCCGCCAATTTCGCCTACGCCAACAGGCACGTCCTGGCCTGCCTGGTGCGCCGGGAAGTTCGTCTCTGCACCGACCCCTCGGCGGAACTTCCCCTGGTCTACGACGTAACCCACAATATCCTCAAGGAGGAAACCCACGGCGGCGAGATTCTCTACGTCCACCGCAAGGGGGCCACCCGGGCGTTTCCGTCCCAGCGGATGCAAGGGACCCCCTACGAGGACGTCGGCCAGCCCGTGATCATCCCGGGATCCATGGGCACTGCCTCCTATCTCCTGCTCCCAGGGCCCAGGGCGGAGGAGAGCCTCTATTCCGTAAACCACGGGGCGGGCCGGGTCCTCTCCCGCTCCGCCGCTTCGGGCAGGGACAGGAGGGGCCGGGCCAAGGGCCCGGCAGCCGTCTCGGACGAGGAGTTCCGCCGCTCCATGGAAGGGATTCTCCTGATCTGCGAGGACAAGAGAACCATCAAGGAGGAAGCCCCGGCGGCCTACAAGGACATCGACGAGGTGGTCCGGGTGGTGGCCGGGGCGGGACTGGCCGGACCCGTGGCGCGCATGCGGCCCCTCTCCGTGCTCAAGGGATGAAGGCTCCCGGGGAAAAGACTCCGGAGCGGGCCGCCTGGATCCTGCCCGCGGCGTGCCTGCTCGTCCTCCTCCATATGGCCCTGCTGGTCCTTCTGGCCCGGAGGGTCCCCTATACGGTGGACGAGCCCGCCTACCTCCTGGCGGGCCGGGCCCTGGTCCACGGATCCCGCTGGTCCACCCTCCAGGAACGCCTCCAGGGCCCTCTCCCGCTCTTGGCGTCCCAGGCCTTCGCCGGGCGGATCGACCCGGCCGACCTGGATGCCTCCCGCTTCCGGGCCCGGCTGGGCCTCCTTCCTTTCTCCCTCCTTCTCCTTTTTGTCCTCTGGGCCTGGGCCCGGGAGGCCTGGGGCCGAAAGGGCGCCCTTCTCTCTCTTTTTCTCGCTTCGATCAGCCCCATGCTCCTCGGTTACGGTCCCTTGATCGGGGCCGATCTGGCCTGGACGGCTTTCACCTGCCTCACCTTGTGGCTCTTCCGGCGCTGGCTGAAGAGGCCCTCTCTTTTCCGCCTCCTGGCCTGGGGGGCGGCCCTGGGGCTCACGCTGGCCACCAAGTACCTGGCCTTCGTCTGCGCTCTCTTCCTTCCCCTGCCCGCGGCGGCCGTCCTGTTCCGCGGCGGGGACCTCTCCCCCATGGGCGGCGGAGACCTACGGAGGCGGGCTCTCTCCCGGTGGGGCCTGGCTGCTCTCTCCTTCGTCCTCGCGGGGGGGGCGGCCCTTCTCTTTCTCCACGCGGCCTACCTCTTCCAGGCGCCCCTTTTCGGAACCGGCCGGGCCGGGGATCTCCAGTCGGGCCTCTTCAAGGCCCTCTCCTCGATTCCGGGAATCAGGGATCTCCTGGGCCTGCTTCCGGAACCCCTGGTGCTCGGGGCGGACTACCAGAAGGCGGCGGCCGCCCGGTTCCACGGGGCCTTCCTGGGATATCTGGCTCCCCACCCGGTCTTCTTCCTCTACTATCCCCTCTCCCTCCTTCTCAAGGTCCCTGTTGCGACCTGGGCCTTTCTGGTCCTGGCCCTGGCTGCGGCGAGGCGGCGGATCTCCCGGGGCGGGCCGGCCCTTTGGACCGTCCTGGAAGGGCCGGGGCTCTTTCTTCTCGCCGCGGTGACCGTGACGGGAAGCCTGAAAATCGGGATCCGGTATGTGCTTCCCCTCTTGCCCATAGTGATGATCCGGGCCGGCGGGTGGGCCGAATCCCTTTCCCCGGGAACTACCTTCCGCAGGGTCGTCACGGCCCTGCTCCTCGCCTGGGCCGCCATCTCCTCTCTCGCCGCTTTTCCACACTTTCTCGGGTATTTCAACGAGCTTGCCGGGGGGCCCGGGGGAGGGTGGAGGCTGTTCGCGGATTCCAATTGCGACTGGGGCCAGGACAGGGAGGATGGCCTGGCAGCCTTGAAGGTCCGCCATCCCGGCCTGGCGGCCCTGGGTCCTTGGGACGGGCCCCGCTTCGGGCTCCTGGCTGGTTACGCGCCCTGGCTCCAACCCCCCGATCCCGAAAGACCCGGGCGGACCTACCACTGGATCCGCCGGTTCGAACCGGTGGACCACTACGCCGCCGCCTGGCTCGTCTTCCATGTGGGCCCCGCCGATTTCCGCCGGGCCGCCCGGGCCGGCGACGGCCGGGCGTGGAGGGACCTGTGCCTTGCCTGGATCGCCCGGGGGGACCTTGGGGAGGCCCGGCGCGCCCTGGACTCGGCGCCGCCCGGTTCTTCCCGGGAGAGGCTTGGGTCCTTGCTGGACGCCCTGGTTCGGATCGGCCTGGGCAAGGCCCGGAAAGAGGACTGGTCCTTGGCGGCCCGGGAACTCACGGCTCGGGGGGAGATGGAGAGAGCCCTGAAGCTCATGGAAAAGGCGCCTCCCGGGGAGCGGGAGGGTTTGGTGGTCCTCTTGCTTCTCCAGGGAAAATCCATCGCCCGGGCCAAGGCCATCCTGGAGAATGAAATGAGAAAAGGGCCCCTGGAAGCCGAAAAAGCTCTCATGGTCTCCTGCGGACTCTACTGGTCGGGGGACCCCGAGGGGGCGGACCGGGTGCTCCGTTCCGCCCGGCCTCCCGGGCCGGGAAGTCCCCTGGAAAAGATCTGGAAGGCTTTCCGCCGGATGCTCCGAAAGACACTGGAGAACGAGCGAGCCCTGAAAAACCCCAAGAAGCGCTGACGTCATGGATCGAGAGGATTCACTTCCCAGGCCCAAGGTGGCGATCGTCATGCCCGCCTACAACGCGGAGAAGACCCTGCGGGCCACTTTGGAGGATATACCTCACGACAGTTACGACACGATCCTCCTGGGCGACGACTGCAGCTCCGACGGGACCTTCGAGCTGGCAAAGAGCCTGGGTCTGGAGGCCATGAAGACGCCCCGCAACCTGGGTTACGGCGGCAACCAGAAGATGCTCTACCGGGCCGCCCTGGAGAGGGGGGCCGACCTGGTGGTCATGCTTCACCCGGACAACCAGTACGACGCGAGGCTGGTCCCCTTTTTCACGGGGTTTCTCCGGGCCGGGGTCTGCGACGTGATCCTGGGCAACAGGATCCGGTCCCGGAAGGAGTGCCTCGGGGGCGGGATGCCGGCCTGGAAATACCTGAGCAACCGTTTTCTCACGATCGTCCAGAACCTCTGCCTGGGCCAGAACCTCGGCGAATTCCACTCCGGGTTCCGGGCCTACAGGAGGGAGGTCCTGGAGACGGTTCCCTTCGAAAGGAACAGCGACGGTTTCGCCTTCGACGCCCAGTTTCTGGCCCAGGCCGTCTGGTTCGGGTTCCGGGTCGCCGACGCCCCCATGCCGGTCAGGTATTTCAAGGAGGCATCCTCCATCGCCTTCTGGCCGAGCGTCCGTTACGGTCTTGGGAATCTCAAGGTCTCCGCCCAGTATCTCCTGGCCAGGATGGGTTTACGGGCCAGTATTTTCCGGCCGAGCCGGGGCGGGCAAGCCGGGGGGTTGCCTTCCCCGCCCCCCGGAGGGTAGCCTTCCCCGGCCGGAACGGTCCGGTCGAAGACTTCCCCGGGAGATCCCCCATGAGACACAGCGGCTTCTTTTTCTGTAACCGCCGTTTTCCCTTCTCCTTCTTTTTTCTTTCCTTCCTTGCCCCCATGGGGCAGGCCGGGCCGGGGGTGACGAAGTTCTACGAGCCCTCCACGGGGTTCCGCCTCACCCTGGACGGAGCCAAGGGACGCTTCGATGTGGTGACGGCCTACCCCGAGTTCCGGTT
>Ga0256831_1001262_pt1 | contig 13409 bp, 19 predicted proteins | sample 132544metaG_FD_189087 | JGI IMG/M metagenome (GOLD analysis project Ga0256831, IMG submission 189087) | Hydrothermal vent microbial communities from Lau Basin, Pacific Ocean - 132-544 | ecosystem: Environmental > Aquatic > Marine > Hydrothermal vents | place: Pacific Ocean: Lau Basin | collected...
ATCTTGAAAGAGATAAGGGCAATGTGGAGAGGAAAGGCGATGAGAGAGAGCGTATGAAATACATCTGGAACAAGGTTCTTGGCGGAGGCTTGGCCGGCACTATCATAAAAGACGATGACGAAGAGTACCGTGGCATACCCGCCGACATACTGCAATCGCTATGTTATAGCGATAGGACGATATACAAGGGCGGGGATGAACAGGCTCTGTATTTCAAGCTATTTGATGAAGGCGGGAATGCGTGCGGTATAGCGAAACACACGCTAAAAGGGGAGAAAAGGCTCATCAAAGGAAGTAAGAAAGGTATATGGACGGACAGGAAAGGGATAAAAGAAGCGCGGAGAGTCGTTATCGCCGAGTCGCCGATAGACGCAATATCTTACAGAATACTTGACGGAACAAGCGATGATTATTTGGTAGCTACTATGGGGGAATTATCCGGAACCGCGAAGAAGATTTTGGAAAGTATCGGGAAAAAGGGAGGATTTAGAGGGAAAGAAGTTATCTTGGCGTTCGACAACGACGAAGCGGGGGATAGATTCGCCGAAGAGGTGAAAGAGATAGTGGAAAGATACGGCGGTAAAGCGGTAAGAGAAAAACCGGCGAATAAAGACTTTAACGACGATTTGAGGGATTTGGCCAAAAAATCGAATAATGCGATCGGAATGAAAGGAGAGGAGGAGTTCAATCCGGCTTTTACGAAGCACGTCGAGCTGATATACGAAGGATACTTTGTAAAAACCTACAAAAATACCGGGTATACGGTCATAGTTAACAAAGAAAAAGGCGTGAAAATAGTCGATAAGAAAGACAAGATAGTGGCGCAAGGGGAGAATTTTGAGGAGCAGGCCCGAATAATGATCGATATGGCGATCGAAAAAGGCTGGGATTTGCGAAAAGTGGAGGTAACCGGGAGTGAAGAATTTAAGGAAATAGCGTATAAGCTGATAGAGGAAAGATTAGGGGAAAGCTCGGACGCGAAAACACGGGAATACGAACACGAACGAGATAACGACAAAGATAATGACTGGGGACATTCTCACACGATGTGATCCCCCCTCTTTTTTATAATAGTATTGAAAATAAGGGTTTTCAATACTATTTCGTGGATTTCGTTTAAGAAAGGGGGTAAAAACCTTGACATTTGTATATCTTTTTGATATTATATAGATATAGAGAGTATATCTTTAAGGATTGGGGGTTCATATGGCTAAAAAACTCGTAACTCTGAGAATAGACGAGGATATATGGGAGAGGTTCAAAAAGATAGCGAGACTGAAAGACAGCGACGCCAACAAAGAGCTGAGAAAGCTTATAAAGCAGTATCTCGCCGAGAACAGCCAGCTCTTTTTGGAGATGGAGAGTAGGAAATGATTCGGATGGATAAAGAGGAGCTGCTTGACATATTCGGGGAACTGACTAAAAACATAGGACTCGGTATATTCATCAACGGCGTATACGGAATAAGCGACGCGACGATCGAACTTTTCAATATTTTGGATATAATCTTTGGTATGGGGCTAATGGTAATGGGTATCATAGCTGAAAGGAGAAAGAGATGATTGGACACCTTATAATTCTCGGTATAGGGATAGTAATCGGAGGTATAACTCTCTATCTTATGTTGACCACGAAAAAAGGAGGAACCGCCCATTAACGGCGGTTTATCTCACGACAGCAAAAAGCAGACTTGAGGACAAGAGGTCAAGCGGACTTGCGGACAAGCAGACAAGGAGGACAGATATGAAAATAGCCGTAGCGAATATTAAAGGAGGCGTCGGGAAATCGACGATAGCAAATCTTTTGTCTCAATATCTAAAGTTACCGGTAAAGGAATACGACGAATTTCAAGACGGCGGCATATTCAGACCGCAAGAGGACTTGACTGCAAGCGGACAAGCGGACAAGTGGATAGCGGATACCGGGGGTTACTTGGGGAAAAAACTTGAAAAAGTATTGAGAGAAGCCGACGCGGTGGTTGTCCCGTTACAACCAAGCCCAAGGGATTTCGTCCCTACGGTATCGTTCCTTGAGTGGTTATTGGGATTTTACGATGGCAAAGTACTCGTAACTGCAAACAGGGTCGCAAACGAAAAAGAGGCGGAGGAAACGAAAGAGGCGCTGAAAAAGGCCCTGGATGAAATGGACGGAGAGATAAGAGCGGACGTGCGCTTTTCATACATTCCGAACCTCAAATCGATACAGACGTGGGAACTGGAGCGGAGAAGATGGGTCGATTTTCTCAAAAAGGAGTATTGGAACAGATCACAGAGGAGAGCGGCGGAGCACGTCAGAGACTTCTGCGAAGCGATGAAAGAGTGGCTGGAAGGAGAAGAGGAAAATGAGTAAATTCGAAAAACTAACGGGGAAAGGCAAAAAGATAACGAAACGGACGCCGACGATAAGCGCGAACGGGGAAGTGAGGATAAAACACACGTTTAGAGTGTCGCCCGTGATACTTGAGCGTTTCGAGCAAGAGATATACCGAAAGAAACTCGAGGGGGAAAAGATAACGATGGCCGAAGCCATCGAAGAGGCGATTGAGCTATGGCTGAAAGAGAAATAATGGGCAATGTGGAGAGGAAAGGAGGTGAAAGATGAGCATAGATAAGAAACCTGAACCGATAGATATCGCAACGGCACTGAATACGCTGATAAAAAGCGAGGGAACGGCGGAGGAAAGAAAATCGGAAATAGACGATTTGGTAGAAGAGATAGCGTTTCAACTTACGGAGTATCTCGACATAATAGAGAGAGCGAAGAGATACGAAGATCCGATTGGAAAGCTGTCGGAGATGAACAAGATCGCCATAAGGGCCGAAAAATTCATAATAGAACCGGTCAAAAAGCTCAAAAACGACGTATTGAAAGGAGAAGAGTATGAAGAGGATTAAGCGCATAGACATACTCAAGGCGATATACGAGGAACCAAAGCCAATCGATTTCGTAATTTACGGGTTTGAAGCCGGAACGGTCGGGATACTCTCCGGAGCGGGAAGCGTTGGAAAAGGATACTTTTCAATACATCTGGGATTCGCTATCGCCGATACAACCGAAACTACGAATTTTCTTGGGCTATGTGAAAAAAGAGGAAGAGTGGGTTTGGTAACGTCAGAGGATGGGGAAAGAGTACTGATTAAGAGAATACACGAAATAGGACAATACATCGGTTCGAAGACTGGCTTCAAACGTGAGGTGTTTGAAGCCGTAAACGAGAATTTCGACGTAGTGAGCGTGCAAGGAATGAACCCTTCGATATATTCCCGCACAAACGATTATAGCGTAAAAAAAAGAATCAAAGCCTGGCAAGAGGGACTGGAGCGGTTCTGCACCGGAAGAACCCTCGTGATAGTGGACACATTTCGGCGTTTTTTCGATGGGGAAGAGAATAGCAGCGGAGATGTTTCCGAAGCTCTTAAAATATTCGAGTCGATAGCACACAGAACGGGATGCGCGATACTTCTAACGCACCATACGAGCAAAAGCGGGAGTATTGGGGAAAGGAACGACGAACAAGAAAGCGCGCGCGGAAGCAGCGCCATTACGGCTAACGCACGCTATCAGATATCTTTGGCCAAAATGAGTAAAGAGCAGGCAAAAAAACTCAATGTACCGGAAGAGAAACGGGGATACTATCTCCAGGTGGACATTCCAAAAGTGAACTACGCCGCTCCCATAGAGAAGAAGTGGCTCCAGAGACTGAAAGGCGGAGTGCTTGAAGAAATCAATTTAAATGGCACGAACAAAGTAGGAATAAATCCGAACTATAAAGGACGGGACGATGAGTGGTAACATAATCGAAAGTAAGATCGACCACAAAACGCTCCATTTTCTCCCTTTTCTCCCCTCGCGAAACAGAAAAAAGAAATTCAAAGTGGAAAAGAAATGGGGAGAAGCGGTATGCGTAGTAAAAGCGCCGGAGAGCATAAACACTTACGATTTAATCACGCTTATGTTTATGACGAAAGCGTATCTTAAAAAGAACTGGTACGCCGGATATATAGGCGAAGGAGAGGAAAAAAGGGAAATAGCCGGACTTGAAATGAACCTCGAACAAATATGCAAAGAGCGCGGCATAATAAACAAAAAAATGAATAGAGAAACGATACTCAACAGCCTCATACGGCTATCGCACGTCGATCTATTTTTCAGATACGACGAAAGCGAGATAATGACGAAATACATCTATGAAATCAGATACGATCTCGACTACAAAAAAGCAAAGGTATACGCAAACAAAAGATTTATCGAACACATAACGAGGAAAGGAATACTCGTCAATCTATCCGCATTCGTAAAACTTGAACGCGCGAAATCAGAGGGGAAGGAATATGCCATACTTTTATACGCTTTTCTATCCGGCACAAAAACAAAAACGCAGTGGAAAGGAAAAACGCTTCTTAAATGGAGAGAAAAATACGACGAAGAGCTTCTGCTCGATGCAATAAATTTAAACGACACAAAGCTAACTAAAAAACGAAAAAGAGAGGAGCTGAAAAAAGCATTCTTACTTCTGCACGCAAAACTCGGACTTCCTCTGTATGAATACGAAAAACACGAAAAATCTTGGATCAGAAAAGACTTTCTGCAAAAAAAACACTCCAAAGTAAAATGACGGAAAACGGAAAAATCGGAGGGAAATGACGGGTGACCTTTTGGGAAATGACGGGTGACCTTTTGGGAAATGACGGGTGACCGACACACCCCGCCAGCCCCCATAAAATCGACACTCCCGAAAAGTTATAGTAGTTATAGTAGTTATAGGACTACTATAGGACGACTTTTAGTAGTCGTCCTAGTAGTCTCAAGATGGATTTGAAGAGAAGATCCAAACCTTATAAGCCATAGAAACCCGGTAAGACTATCTACCTTTAAAGGATAAGGGCAATGTGGAGAGGAAGGGCGAGATATTTTAAGAGAAGAGAGAAAGAATATGTCCCCCGGAATTTCGCCTGGCGGGAATGGATGAGCCGGGCGATGGAATAACACGCCCACAAATGCGTCTAGCAAGCCCGTGAAGCGATTTTCTCCCCCAATGGTATATCTGGGGTCGTCTGAGGGTGCGTTCGTCCGTTCTCGTCAATCCTCGTGCGTTTTAACGAAAATCAAAAAAAAAAATAAGACAGCCTTCCTCTCCACATTGCCCCCTTCCCCCCGAATGGAGTATAATTTGTTCAATGTTCAAAAAGGAGGAGATATGATCGGAACACCGGCGTCAGCCGATACGCTTATGAGACAGGCCCATATGACCGCCGATGAATACTTCAGGAACGCCGTCAAATATATAGACGATGTATTAGATTGCCGATTCGATGGATAGGATCGCCGAGGTGTTGTTCCACTCTGAATAACCCTCTCTCTTTTTGGCCAAAGATACCTTTTTGGCCAAGCGCCCCCGAAGGAAAAAAAGATTTTCAAAAAAGCGGACTTGCGGACTTGACCGCTTGACCGCTCCCCTCTTTTTTTTGAAAAAAGTTTTTTTCATCCCCCCCTTGACAAATCTATGATATTATGCTATCATATGTGATAGTGTGATAGTTAGAACAATCCCGAAAATAGGGGGAGGTATGAATAATCTTGTAGAAAAAATTAAAGAGCTTCTCAAACATTCGAAGCGGGAGTGGCTTGAGCTCTACCGTCTTCTCACCGAAGCGAAAGAGAAAGAGATATGGAAAGAGGAGGGATTCAAGTCGTGGAACGCGTTTATCAAAGGGATAGCTGAGGAGGCGGGAGTTACGCCGAATCACGTTTACAAGATAATGCGGGCGGGTAAAACTGCCGACGAGCTGAAAAAAATGGGCGTGGACGCAGAGAAGCTCGGAATAAACAAGCTCGACAAGTTCGATCAGGTAAGAAAGAGGGATGAAAAACTCGCTGATGAGCTGGTGAAATCGGGTGAGCTTGAACGGATAAAATTAAAAGAGCTTGACGCTTTGGCCAAAGGAGAGAAAAAAGAGATTCAAAAAGATAGCGAAGCGCCCTTTCCTCTCCACATTGCCCAAAATCTCCAAAAAAGAATAGAGGAGCTGGAAAAAAGGGTGGAAGAGCTGGAAAAGAGGATGGAGTCCGATAGAAAGAAAAAACCGAATATGAATGAGGATAGCTACTTGGACGATATACTCGGAGGTGATCTATGAGATTGACGGATGAACAGAAAAAGATAGTCGATACCGCCGTATCAAAATATAGGGGAGCCAGCGGGTATGTTCTCGTAAACGCTTTTGCTGGAACCGGCAAAACAAGCACGATGATAGAAGTCGTGAAAGCGTTGAGGAATGAAGGTGCCGGGCGCATTTTGTACCTCGCTTTTAATAAAAAGATGGCGGATGAGGCGAAAAAGAAACTTAACGGATTAGCGGAAGCTCGTACGGTGCATTCTTTAGCGTATATGACCGTTGGCGGGCTTGTTGGTTATGATAAGCTTGCGAAATGGCTCAACGAAGGGAAACGCCCCCACGCGTATTTTAGCGGAAATTTGTGGGGGAAAGTGAAAGAGTATCTCAATTCATCGGATCTCTATACGGATGAGAGTGTATACGAGGCGATCGAGAAGATGAAAACGGATAAAGTGAGAATGACGCACGATGTGTATGCGAAAGCATATGCGTGTTTGCTTGAAAACGTGGATATTCTTGGAATCGGAAGCGTGAAAATAGATGAATATGACGCGGTGATATTGGACGAGGCGCAGGACGCAAACCCTCAAATACTTCAAATATTCGAGGCTTTACCGGCAAAAGTGAAAGTGGCGGTCGGCGATACTCATCAACAAATATACGCTTTTCGCAAAGCAATCAATGCAATTGAGATATTGAGAAAAGAAACCGGCGAAGAGCCTCTATATCTCACGAAATCTTTTCGATTTGAAAAAGAGAGTGAAATGGAGGAAAAGGCGAACGAGATATTAAGTTCGTGGAAACACGAGAGTAATAGACTCGTTGGAGCGGGAAAACCTAATGATGATCTCCCGGACGCTATTATATCGAGGACGAATAGCGCGATAGTTTCGTACCTGCTCCGGCTAAAAAATGATGAAAAAGAGAAGATAGCGGTGTTTGGTAACGTTGAAGACATCGTTGCCAGCGTAGGTGTTATAGCCGACGCGATCGTTGGTAGAAAAAGAGAGAACGGCGGGAGCGTATATGAAAAAGATTATGAGGCGATAAAGAAGGTCGTGGGAAGAGCGACGGTAAACGATTACGAAGCGATTCTGTCAAGAATACGGAACTTGTTTATAAAGGGAGACGTGAACGTAACGGGAGATCCGACCGATTACGCCGTTGCGTGTACGATTTTGCGCAAAAACGCGGGTTTAATCCGTGCGGAAGGGATACCATCCGAGAAAATAGAGGAAAAACTAAAAGGAATAAGGTTCAACGATACTACCGAGACGACGGAGCGGATAATATTGACGGCGCACGCATCGAAAGGTTTGGAGTTTCGTGATGTTACACTCATAGGTTTCAAAGCCACTTTTTTTATCACGATGCTAAAAGTGTATGATGAATTTTTGAAGGAGAAAGTTGAAAAGGCCGCGAGAATAGCAGTCGAAAAAGATTATGAGACAAGGGACAGTTATGATTACGAAGATATCGATGACGCTTGTTTTGCTATTACGATGAGAATAGTCGACAAAGCACCGGATTTTGAGAATATTTGGAAAAAGAAGATACTTGTGGAACCTGATAAATTCGCTGAAATGATAAACGAGGCGAACTTGAGCTACGTAGCGGTAACCCGGGCAACGAAAAGCATCATCACTGACGGCACTCCATTTTTCAGAAACGATAGCGTGAAATACGAATGGGAAGAATTTCTGAGATACAAAATACGACCAATCGTGGAACATGCGTATGAGGTTTTATTAAGAAAAAAACGCATCATAATAGACTGACGGCGCCCTTCCTCTCCACATTGCCCAAAATTCTTGTCCGGATTTCTCCGGAAAATATGAATGCGGAAAACGTTTTTTTATGAGTTTGATTGGTGATTCGTCTCTTTTCGTATAAATCTCTTTTCATAGGGATAGCAAGCCGACCCCCGTCCGGACAACGGACGGGATGGCTTGGCGGGGGATTTGTCCCCCGCGCCCCCTTGAAAGAGACGTTTCTATTGGAGATGAGATGGCGAAAAAGAGAAAAGAGAAACCGGTAAAGATGACGGTAAAAGTGTCGCCGGACGTATATGCGAAATGGAAATCGAAAGCGAAATTCTTGGGGATAACCTTATCGGATATGGTGAGGCAGGCAGTCGATAAGGGGGAGATAGTCGGAAGACGGAAATGCGGGAGGCGTTACGCTCCCGTCGATCCCCTTTTAATTAGACAGCTCGCTGGAATTGGTAATAACCTCAATCAGATAGCTAAAAAGCTCAACATAGGAGAAGAACCGGATACGGAAATGGCGGGAACTCTTGAAGAGATAGAAAAATCTTTGAAAGAGATTTTGGCCAAACACAAGAGCGGGGTGGAGACGGAGGAGTAAGGTGCATATAAAGTTCATCAATCGGGGAACTGGAAGCACGAAGTCGGCGGTAAAGTATCTTTTGGCCAAAAAAGACCACAAAGGAAAAGAGAGGCCGATTGTCAGAGTGTTACACGGCGATCCTGACTTTATAGCGGATCTCGGCGACTCTCTCGACTTCAAACACCGCTACCGAAGCGCGGTAATCTCTTGGCACCCGGAGGATAAAGTTACGGAAGAGCAAAAGAGAGAGGTACTGGAAGCGTTTGAGAGATACGCATACTCAGGGCTGGATCCGAACCAGTACGCTTTTCTTGCGGTGGATCACGGCGATCATATCCATATTATCGCCCCGCGGGTAGAGCTGACGACGGGTAAAAGTATGAACATAGCCCCGCCCGGATGGCAAAAGTATTTCGATCCGCTGAGAGACTATTTCAATGAGAAGTATGGATGGAAATCTCCCGACGTAGAGGCGCATCCGGAAAATAAGAGGACGATATCCTTCGACCCTTACAAACTACCAAAAAAAGTGAAGGAAGCGAAAGATCTGTTGCATAACGCGATAGTCGAGGAGATAGAGGTGGGAACGATACAAAGCAGGGAAGATATCGAAAAGTTTTTTGAGAGTATGGGAATGGAGATAACGAGAAAAGGAGACAACTATATATCGGTGAAGTTCCCGGGATTTAAAAAGGCTATGCGTTTTAAAGGAGGTATCTATGAGCGCGGAACACTTGAAAGACTTGGAAGAGAAAATCAGGAAGAGGAGAGAGGAGGAGCTCAAAGCGATAGAGAAAGTAACGACCGAACTCTTGCAAAGCTACTCGACGGAATTGAGGAAAACGCTAAAAGACGAGCTGAGTTCAATCAGAAAAGATATGGAGGAGATGAGGAGGGAGAGAGAACCGAACTCATCGAACTCTGGATCGACGATGAGCGTGACGTTATTGCTAATAGCGTTACTGATAGGAGCGATACTCGGCGGAATAGCGGAGAACAATCGAATACGCAAGACAAAAATAATACTACCGAAAGAGATACCGGCGGTGAGAACGGAGAAAGAGATACTCATCAAGTGGGTGGATGGGAAAATCTGGTACGACGAGAAAACGAACTTGCTGCATATCGAGCTTCCAAATCGGTAAGAGTGAAAAAAAGGGAAATGGAGATGAGAAAAATCGTCAACGATCCGAACGAACTGAATCGATGGAAACGTGAAGTGAATTTAGTAGAAGTAGCGAGAGAGCACGGCTACGAAATCGTGAAAGAAAAATCGACCGATACGTCCCTGCAATTAACGAACGGCGCCGACAAAATCGTAATATCCAAGAACCCGGACAACAACCAGTGGCGATACTACAAGATGCATACCGGTAAAGGCGGAAGCGTCATCGACTTTTTACAGAATGAAAATCCGGGGATGAGTTTGGGAGAGGTGCGTAAATATCTGAGAGAATGGAACAGTGAGTCCCTTGAATCTTGGGAGTATCTTGAAAGAGATAAGGGCAATGTGGAGAGGAAAGGCGATGAGAGAGAGCGTATGAAATACATCTGGAACAAGGTTCTTGGCGGAGGCTTGGCCGGCACTATCATAAAAGACGATGACGAAGAGTATCGGGGCATACCCGCCGACATACTGCAATCGCTATGTTATAGCGATAGGACGATATACAAGGGCGGGGATGAACAGGCTCTGTATTTCAAGCTATTCGATGAAGGCGGGAATGCGTGCGGTATAGCCAAACATACGCTGAACGGGGAAAAAAGACTTATAAAGGGAAGTAAGAAGGGTATATGGACGGACAGGAAAGGGATAAACGACGCACGGAGAGTCGTTATCGCCGAGTCGCCGATAGACGCTATCTCCTATCGTATTCTGGACGGAACGGATGTCGATTACCTGATAGCTACTATGGGGGAATTATCCGGAACCACGAAAAAAATCCTTGAAAGTATCGGGAAAAAGGGAGGATTTAGAGGAAAAGAAATTATTTTGGCGTTCGACAACGACGAGGCTGGTGAACGATTCACCGAAGAGGTGAAAGAGATAGTCGAAAAATATGGCGGTAAACCCATTAGGGAAAAACCGGCGAATAAAGACTTTAACGACGATCTCAAACTTTTGGCCAAAAAATCGAATAATGCGATCGGAATGAAAGGAGAGGAGGAGTTCAATCCGGCTTTTACGAAGCACGTCGAGCTGATACACGAAGGATACTTTGTAAAAACCTACAAAAATACCGGGTATACGCTTATAGCGAACAAAGAAAAAGGTGTGAAAATAGTCGATAAGAAAGACAAGATAGTGGCGCAAGGGGAGAATTTCGAAGAGCAAGCCCGAATAATGATCGATATGGCGATCGAAAAAGGATGGGATTTGCGAAAAGTGGGAGTAACCGGATCGGAAGAGTTCAAGCGTATCGCATACAAGCTGATCGAAGAAAAACTTGGGGAAAGCTCCGATACGAAAACACACGAGTACGAACGCGAACGAGATAACGACAAAGATGACGATTTTGAACATTCACAGAGTATGTAAAAGATTTTTTGTTTTTTGATATAATAGCGGTAGAGGGCTTATATTGCTTGGTATTGAGGGGGTGGCTTCCCCTCAATACGCATTGGTAACCAAAAAGGCTACCAATAGCAATATAAGCCACCAGCGCAACATATCTACTCCTTCTTTTTGCTACCCACCCCGCAACCCACAAGACCACGAAGTTTCGATATGTTGCAACTACCGCAGTATAATTATAGCAAGCCAAATTCTGTAAGAACCTTTTACTTAAAAAAATATCCCCAAAATATCGAGCTCTTGTTTCTCCTCTTCCACATACTTTGACAACTATCTAGTAGTTTTGAAAAGAATTGTTTTCAATACTAATCTGGTAAAAATATTTAAGATTTGGCCAAAATAACACTTGATTTGTCTATACATTTGTGATATACTATCTATATAGTATATCACTATTAAGCAAAGGAGCACGATGGCGCTAAGACAAAAAGCGATTAGAGTGGATGACGAATTGTGGGAGAAATTTAAGAAGCTTACGAAATACCAGGATAGCGACGCAAGTAAAGAAATCAGGAAGTTTATCAAGCGGTACTTGGCGGAGCACTCACAATTGTTTCTTGAAATGGAAGCAAAAAGGAAGTCTTCATGAGCAAATTGGACAAACAAAAAGAGAAAATCTCTTTTTTAAGGACGATGTTTTTCTTCCTTTTGGCGTCGTTTTTCGGACTTGTTGCGACTATATTCTCGAAATATGAGCAGATGAATACGACGAAATTCATAATATCCGATATAACGGCAATCGGTCTAATGTGTGCTATACTTGTGACGGGAAGCATACTCAAAAAGGAAATCGACAAAATAGAGGAGATGTGAAATGATACACGCGATCGCTTTAATCACGATGATGTTTATCGCCATTTTCGGTACGCTCTATATTTTCAGAGACGATGAAACGCATAAAGCTCATAAATGATTGGGCAACTCGTTATTCTCGGTATAGGGATACTGATAGGGGGCATGACTCTCTATCTTATGTTTACCACGAAAAAAGGAAGAACCGCGCACTAACTGCGGTTTATCTCACGACAGCAAAAAGCAGACTTGAGGACAAGCGGTTAAGTGGATAGGGACAACAAAATGAAAATAACTGCAGAGAATGCCGGCATAGAACCTCTTAATGAGGAGTATATCACCGGTATTCAAGCTTTAAACTATCATCGCTACGATTGGCATGGAAGCTGCTTCGACTATACGAAATCGGTTTATGGAAACGTAAAAGAATTGAAAGAGTGGCTTGGAGATTTTGGAGTCCAAGACGGTATCGCAAGTCCATACAGAGCTTTTCTCGATTATCTGTATCACAATATCCATTTTTTAAAAAGAGTTCCAAACCATAGAATAGATATGTTTTTGTTTGACGATAAAGAAAAAATAAAACTATTGGATTATATTGAAAAATATTTGAAACCGAAACTAAATGGGAAGGAACTTATACTTTTAGACAAGTGGAGGGACTATAATGACGGGAAAAATACGACTTTACAAGTAAAAAGAGTACTATTAGAAAAATTAGACGGGGGAAAAGGGATTGTGCAGATGTTCACAAGATAGGTGAGTTGGTAAAACCGAAAATCAATACATTGAGCAATAGAGTCGTTGCAAGAGACCTATATAACATAGCGTTTATTTTGAACAATTACTACGAGAGGATCAAAAAAAGCAATGAAAATTTGTTGCGAACATGTTACGATTTGTTCGCTAAAGACGCTGTCAATACGATAATCGATTATGAAGACTGCTTTGCGGAAGATAAGATATTGGACATCGAAGATCTATTTTTAGCGGCCCAGAGATTGGAAAGATTTAAAAAAACTTATGAAACGGATATCGAATTGAGCAAAAAGAAAGATTCAGATATAGAGAAAAATCCAAAAAATAGTGGCTATATAGACAATGTGCCGGGATTTCAATAAAGCGCGGGATGAAGAATGAAAAAACTAAGCGAATTGTCTTACAAAGAAAGAGAGAGGCTATTTAGAAAATTGCGAATCTCCTTTACGCATCATTCCAGTGCGATAGAAGGAACGACTCTTACGCTTGCGGAAACGGAAGAGCTTTTGGAAAAAGGTTATACCGCGGGAGGAAAGCCTCTTTGGGAACAGCTCGTCATTCTCGGTCACGCGAAAGCGTATGATATGGTCATACGAGAAGCTTCCAATCCAAATAGAATTTTGGATATCGAATTTATAAAAGACTTGCATGCGATCCTGTTTGAGGACGCTTTGAGGATAACATATGAATTCGTGGAAAAACCCGTCGGCGCTTTCAGAACGGATTATAGAAAAATCAAAGGCGTGGATATTACGCTGACTCCACCGTATCTGATAGCGCAAGAGATGGAGAATCTGCTATATAGGTTCAAAAGCAAC
>Ga0256831_1001263_pt1 | contig 13408 bp, 12 predicted proteins | sample 132544metaG_FD_189087 | JGI IMG/M metagenome (GOLD analysis project Ga0256831, IMG submission 189087) | Hydrothermal vent microbial communities from Lau Basin, Pacific Ocean - 132-544 | ecosystem: Environmental > Aquatic > Marine > Hydrothermal vents | place: Pacific Ocean: Lau Basin | collected...
GTTCGCTCATATCCACTCCCGCGTCGTAGGCTTTTCCCACCTCCTTTTTAAGTGTCTCAAGATATAAAAGCGTCGTTTTGTATCCATTGGGACCTTTGACTTTGCCATGTCCTCCAACGATTATCTTAGAATGGAGCGAGCCAATTTTTTTCAAAGCCTCTATCCAACCATTTATATCGCTGTTTTTCGTATAGCTCAAAGCCCTTTCGTTAAAGACGATATTGCCCGCAAACAAAAACTTCTCTTTTGGATACCATACCACTATATCGGAGCGCTCTTGGCTTGCGGGTGTAAGCTTTAACAGATAGATACTATTGTCTATTACATACTTCTTATCGAAAAGCACATTTGGAATCACCAGCTTCGTTTTTTCAAAATCTTTTTTTGACAAGACTTTTGGAAGACGCTCGAATTTTTTGGGATTTTCCTTTATATTTTGGACGATGTTTTTGTGTGCGATGACAGGGATATGCTTTGCTGCGTAGTAGCTCGCTCCATAGAGCCTATCGTCGTGATAGTTTGTCACGACTACCGCGGTGATAGGCTTTTTTGTCTGTTTTTTTATAAGGTTGGCAAACTCTTTGGCAAACTCGTAGGTAGGGCCCGGATCGATCACCACTACCCCATCTTTGAGCGCTATATAGCAGCTATTGCTGATAAATCCATGATTCCTCTTTGTAGGCGGTCCAAAATCTCCTATCACACATCCTATATCTTTTGATACTTGCTCAATATGCAGTTTATAAAGAGGCTTCGCATACAAAATCGTTGCGATGCACAAAAAAACAGATCTAAAAAACATCGATACCTCCAAAATAAAGTCCAAGTTCCGCTATTATGCCAATCAAAAATATCCATACGATATTGAGCCTAAAATAGCGAACCCCAACAAAAGCAAAAACGGCCCAAATAAAGGCGGCTTTGGATGTCAGGCTATACTCTCCCAACGAAAGAGCCACAAAGAAAATCATCCCCGTAAATGCGGCCAAAATCCCTTTGAGAGCTTTTTGTAAAAAAAGAAAATGTTTGATTTTGGTATAGAGTTCGCTCATCACGAGCGTATAGAAAAAAGATGGATAAAATATCCCCAAAGTTGCCAAAACGCTTCCAATAACGCCAGCAAGCTTGTAGCCGATAAAGACCGCCGTGATCAAAAAAGGTCCCGGCGTGATCTGGCCAAAGGCGATACCGTCGGCAAACTCCTTGAGACTGAGCCAATGGTGGGAAAAAACAACCTCTTGCTGCAAGAGCGGCATGATGGTCATGCCGTTGCCAAAGGCGATAGCTCCCACTTTGAACATCGAAAGCAGTAGCTGGCCGTAAAGGCTCTTGTCATATATCCCCCAAAGCAGAAGCGCTACAAACAAAAGAGCGCTCACGGCCAACCCAAAGAGTCTGTGTCGCAAAGACCCGGGGATCGAAAAGGTACGGGTATCGATGGAGATATCATTTTGGCCAAATACTCCAACGCCTCCAATCATGGCCAAAAGGATAATGACAAAAGCGTCGATGTGATACAGCATCAAAAGAAAGGCCAGCGCAGCGATGGTAGCCGTTTTCGCCTCTTTGACATAGCGAGCGGCAAAATCGAGCGCCACATGGATGACGATGCCCACCACCATCGCCTCGAGGGCGATGAAGAGTGGATGGACCCATCCCAGATTGGCATAACGAAAGTAAAGATACGAAAGAGCTAGCATCAAAAGATACGAAGGCAGCAAAAAGGCCAAAAAGCAAAGCACGGCGGCAACAAAACCGCGAAGTCTATAGGCTACGTAGATGGCGAGATTGACGAAGATGGGTCCCGGATAGAGCTGCACCATGGCAAGCCCCTCGTCCACCTCCTCTTGACCGAGCCACCCCCGTCCCACCACCAAAGCCTTGAGCTGCTCAAGCATCGCCATGCTATACGCCGTGAGGCCTATGAGGAAAAATGCAGATACCAGCTCCAAAAGCAAGGGTCGGTTGGAGGATTGAGTTTTTGTCATGATTTTTTTCTCATAATAACAAAACTACAAACAAATAGCCAAGAGGCAAAAGAGAAAGCCACAAAAAGGCCGAAAATTTTCGATCCGAATGGGGTGCTACCAGCTTGATCTTTCTATACAAAAGCACAAGGGTCCACACCACTGCGATATAGTCGAATATAGCAAAAATTTTGAGCCAATGCGCATCTGGCGAGGCCAAGGGATGGATATAGGAAAATGGCAGATGAAACGCCTCGATAAATCCATTGATGACGCTATGAAAATAGTGGGTGAAAAATTTGGTACATGCAACTCCAATAGCCGCTACAAGCCCCAAAGGTGCGTAGGCATATCCCACTTGCCTAAAAAGCTTCTTTTTTTCTCCATTCCTAGCCTTTGCCCAGCCTCTTCAAATCCAATTTTGACCAAAGCAAGGGTAAAAAACAGCGCCACAAGAAGAGTAAAAGAGTCCCCAATAGACTCCCAGCACCACGCCAAGACTGATATAGGGATTTTTGAGCCATTTTGGCATCTTTAGCGCTCTGCCCGGCCGTTTTTTTATCTTTTTGCCCACAAAGGCCAAAGGGCATATAGAGCAAAAATAGGCTCCAAGTGTAGGAAGCGACAAAAACATAAAAAAAGGCCAAAAAAAGGACCAAAAGATGGCTGTAGTAAAGTGGTTTTTTGAGAGGTCTGGATGAATGAACCCATACAAAAGTGCATAGGCAAAAAGTATCAAAGCGCTCAAGCGAATGACAAAAAGCGTCTTTGGATTTTTAAAAAATTTCTCTCCCCAAGAGTATGCAAAAATATCGTTTTTGTCTCTTTTGATCCATGTTACCATTGTTTTAGCGAGCTATTTTTTCTTTGTCGTCGTGACGCTCATACTCGCACTGAAAGGTAGTGTGCCAGATATGGAGTGTTTTGAGCTTCTCTTCCACTTTCTCCAAGATTTCGTTGCACTCCGAGAGCCTCAGATCCTCTTTGAAATCGATGTGGGCTTCGAGAAAGATGTGTTTGTCGTCCAGCTGCCACAGGTGGATATGGTGTACGTTGTCGATCGCAGGTTCGCTCTCTATCACTTTGGCCACCTCTTCGATATCTATCCCTTTGGGGGCCGATTGCATCAAGATAGCTGTAGATTCCGTGACCAAAGCGATAGCCTCCTTGATGAGATAGAGGGCAATGAGGATGGAGATGGCCGCATCGATCCAGTAGATGTGCCACAAAGCCATCGCCACACCACCGATCACCACGGCGACGGAGGTCATCACATCGGTGAGCAGATGCAAGTAGGCGGCTTTGATATTCATATTCTCATGGGCATCCTCTTTGATGAGCAATACGCTTACACTATTGAGCACGATACTAAGCATCCCCAGCCAGATCACCAGTGTAGAGTCGATAGGCTCTGGATGGATGAGTTTGCCCACAGCCTCGACGATGAGAAAAATACCGATCCCTACAAGCACCAAAGCGTTAAAAAGTGCCGCTAAGATTTCGGCTCGCTTGAGACCAAAGGTAAACTCTTTGGTCTTTGGTTTGGCTGCCAAGCGATTGGCCACGTAGGCTATCACCAGAGCCAGCACGTCGCTGAAATTGTGCATCGCATCACTGAGCAGCGCCAGTGAGCCGGAGAGTATTCCACCTACGATCTGTGCGAGGGTGATGATGATATTGAGGATGATGGTGATAAAAAGATTCTTGCCGCTGACGTGGTGATGGTGGTGATCGCTCATGTTTTTCCTTGGAGGCCAAAAGGCCTCACTTTTAATCCTCGAAGGTTTTAAAAGCCGCCTTGGCTTTACCCATCACAGCACTTGCATGCGCGTGTTTGACGATTTTGACGAGGTATGCCAGCTCCTCTTTGGTCAGACCCATCTTTTTGAGCATTCTCGTTTGTACTTCAGCGCACTCGTCGCTGCCAAGGGTCATGGAGACGGCGAGCATGATAAGCATGGATGTTTTTGGGTCGAACGGGTTCTTTTCATCCTGGACGCTAAACTTGCTGCTCATGGCCTGTTCGATCAAAAATCTGGGATCCACGGCTTTTGCGAGATTGAGAGATTCGGGCAAAGCTCCCATCTTTTCTATCATCATCTGCTCTACCTGTTCAGGTGTTGGGACGTTCATCGTTCCTCCTTTTTTGGTTTGGATCTATTGTAGCACAAACAACTTAACGGTCAGTAAATCACTTCTCTTGCAAGAGCTTTTCAAATGTCTGCGTGATCTCCTCGGCGCTTACCAATCCCTCGAGCAAGATGCGACCATCGAGAGTGAGCGTGGGATCTTTGGCCACGCCTTCTTCGATCGATCGCATGGGATCTTTTTCGTAGTGGATCTGCAGGCGCAGCGGTAAATGCTTCACAGCGCATACTAGCCGTTTGGAGAGCTTGATACGTTCTGTATCACTACCATGAATCGTGACACGAAAGAGGGGCCACTCGGGATGCTCGGTGTGTAGCACTTCGCCTTCAGGCAGTGCGTAGCAGTACTCTGCCCTCATGCCTCCTCCTTGGAACGTAGATACAAAGTGAGCTTGATGGCTTCCAGGATCAGATCGATGCTCTCAAGTATATAGAGTTTGTTCGCCACATCGCCGCAATCGACGACCACATAGAAAAGGTGCTCTTTGTATGCTAGAAGCTTTGTCAGATCATGCTCCTCCTTGGGCTCCTCCTCAAAAAAGGCAAGCCGCTCGATAGCCCAGCCAAAATTGTGGGCTAAGAGTTTGCGGATGGTTTGCTGTATGGTAGGGATGTCCAAGCGCTGCTCTTTGGTCACACTTCTGCGATAGATGATCTCTGTCATAGTGCGCAGCAGTGCCAGAGCGCTGTCGATGCTCAGATATGATGATACTCGCAGATCTGCCAAAGGCCGTTCGATGCTGTGGCGAAGATGCTCTAAGTTTTGCTCGTTTGGTTCGTTGGCAAACTGGGTGCAAAAGCGTTTGATGGTACTGAGGTTAAATCCTGCCTCTTCCAACACTTCACGATAGGGTTGCAGCTCCCCTAAGCTCTGTTCGAACATCTCTTTTGCCTTTTCATCCACTCTCATAGCAGCAAAAGAGTCTTGGCAGCGCACATAGGCCATATGTAAAATGTTGATAGCCGCGAAGAGATCGTTGGCACGATACGGCGATTCGGCCAGGGTCTTTTGGGCAAAATACTCCTCGCTCATGATCGCTTCGGCCACTTTGAAGTATTTGATGATGAGCTTGAGATAAGGTAGTAAAGAGGGGTCTTTTTGGGATTGGGCGAGGATGAGGTCCGAGAGCACGTGATAGCCATAGGACATATACAAAGGATCGAGCTTGATGTGGTAGTGGGCGATGGCCACCTTGGCGATGCGTTTGTAGAGTTTTTCATCAAAAGGCATTGTGAGTATGTCTTGGAGAAACTTGATCTGCTTCTTTTTAAGCTCCTCTATGCGTTCAACGGGGATGAAGACCGCGATATTTGGCTTTTGCAAAAGCTTTTCGTAAAAAGCGTCCATAATTTCGTCAACATAGGGAGCTATCTTTTGTAGCGCCTCTTTGCGCTCTTGTAGGTCGTCACCAAGCTGATATATCTCTTTGATAAGAGCGATTTTTTCTTTCATCATAGCACCTCTTCCAATGTTTGATACATCTGTGCGATCTTTTCGTCGCTTTTGCGTAAAAACGCAGCCATCATAGATAGAGCATTTATGAGCATCTGGTTGCCGGCTTGGGGGTTTTGCGTGCAAAAGTGCAAAAACTCTCTTTTAGTAAACGACAGCAACACGCAATCGCTTGTAGCTTCGATCGTGGTGAGACTCTTGCCTCCATCGATCATACAGGTAAAGGAAAAGAGCACATCCTCGCCACCTTTGATGATGGCCACCTCCATCTCCCCTTGGGAGGAGCTCTTTTTGACACTCACGGTACCTTCGAGCAAAAAGAAGGCCTTATCAGTCTTTGCACCTTCTTTTTTGATGACGGTGCCAATTTTAACAGGCTCTTTTTTGCATAGCTGCAAGAAGGCCTCTTTGGTCTTTGTATCCATATTGGCAAAAAGTTTGCTATCCATGTTTTCTCTCCATTACGATAATTGCCGCAAATTCGGGGATAATAAAATCGTCTTCCGGGTTGATCACCACCTCCATCTCTAGCTCCCCCTTTTTAAGTTTGGCCAACATCGTTTTGTATTTGCTCGCATCCCCGCCGAAGCGAAGCTTCGATAAGACGATCTGCTTGAGTTTGGCTTCAGTAATGTAGTTTTTGATCACTCCTAAAAGGATTTCGCCACGCTGCAGACTCTCCTCAAAGGCCTCTTTGTAGATGTGCCCCACGAATGGATGGTCGGTGACGATGCGAAAGTTTTGGGTTTTGAGCAGATTCCGTACCACCTTCGACATTCCAGGCTCGGTGATCGACTTGGAGAGCAAGAAGCGGTTATACTCCTCGCTCATGATGATCTCGTTACATTTGCTTTTGATGAGGTAGTTTTCATACTTGGGATCGACGATCTCGGCGATGATATAGACGCTTGGATTGAGAGAGCGGATGAGGATGACGGTCTCTAGGACCTTGGCGTCGGAGTAGTCATCGTGGTCGTTGAGGATCATCACCTTATCAGCTCGCTCTATGTGGGCCTCCTTGAGCACCGCTTCATCATTGTATTCGCCTTGGGCCCATTTGAGATGGTGCTCCTCCAAAAGCTTTTTGAGCTCTGGCACCAGCTTGGGATAGACGATGACGATATTGGTGCCATAGTGGCGCTTGAAGCTCTCCAAGACCTCCTGACGAGGGCTTTTGAAGCCGCAGATGACTAAGTGGTGATCGAGTTCGTCAAGCATCTCATACTCCTTTTTTGCCGCAATGGTCCTCTCCACCAATGCGCTCGTCATCAAAGCCGTAAAGGCAGCCACGGCGATGACTCCGCCTATAATTATGACGATGGCTATGATTTTGCCCAAGAGGGTGTGGGGGACGATATCCCCATAGCCTACGGTGGTGGCGGTGACGATCGACCACCACAAAGCATCAAAATAGCTTTTAAAATTATTGGGCTCCACAAGGAGCATAATCCAAGAGGCCACGAGCAAAAAGAGCCCATACCCAAGAATATAAAGCGTCGCGAGGCTCACCTCGATACGCAAAATTTTTTGTATGAGCTCTTTGTTCATTCTCTCTTAGAGCTCTTCGAGCTTCTCTATGGGATTAGTCTTTTTATTGTCCGGATCGGTGGCGTAGGCGTACAGCGGTACATAGATGAGTGTGAGCAAGGTGCCCACCAAAAGTCCTCCGATCGCCACATCCGCAAGAGGGCTCAGGCGCTCCAAACCCACCGCTTGCTCCAAAGCTATTGGGATCATACCCGCAATCGTACCAAACGCCGTCATCATCACGGGGCGAAAACGCACCCGCACGCTTTGTATCGCCGCTTCGAATGGACTTTTGCCCTCTTTTTTGTACTCTTTGTAAAAGTCTATGAGCAGTACGGCGTTTTTGATGATGATGCCAAAGAGCAGCAAGAGCCCAACCATGCTTGGCATACAGCTGGGCTTGTCAAATATCATCATCCCCCACGCCGCTCCTATCATCGAGAGTGGCAGCACCAAAATCATAATGATCGCCAGTCGCACCGACTCGTAGATGGCCGTGAGGGTCATGAGCAAGAGCACCACGCCGATGGCGATCGCTTTGATCATACGCCTAAAGCTATCTTGAAGCTGGGCGATGTCCCCTTCTTGGGTGACAATGAAGCCTGTCGTATCCACTTTTTGAATGGCTCGCTCGGCATCGGCGGTAATATGGGTAATGGGCCGTTTGGCACGATAGCCGTTTACATCGATGCTATAGAGCAGTTTGTCCCGCTCGATCTTGGCAGGGGTAAGCTGGTAGGTAATTTTGGCCAGTTCGCTCAGTGGGATTTGGCCAAACTTCGTCGCTATTGGCAAGAGCTTGAGAGCCTGGATATTTTCATTGTATTTGCCTTTGAGATAGAGGCGCACAAACTGAGTATCCATCGATGGCAAATTGGCGGCCAGTGCCACCACTTGGCCCTTGATGGGCAGCTGAGCAGCCACTTGCAGGGGCGTTATGCCGTAGCTGAGCGCTCTGTTTTTGTCGATGTCGATAAAGACCTCTGTAAAATCTTTGTCCCAGCTGATACTAATAGAAGTAAGCCCTTTGACATTTTTGATAGCTTCGGCGATCTCGTGGGCTTTTTGGGGCAGCGGTTCATAGTCGGCAGCTTTGATACGAATATCCAAAGGCGCTTTGATGGTCGAAAGCGCCGTCGCCCCAAAATCAAAGACATCGTTCTTTTTAACTCCGGGCAGCTGAGCTATGCGATCGCGTATCTCATCTTCTAGCTCCCAGATGCTTTTTTTGCGGTGGAAACGGTCCACGGCGTTGATGGTGATGGTAGCTTCACTGGGCAGATTGCCGCTACCAAGGCTGAGCACCCCAGCCTCGCTCCCAAAGGCTACCGAGCTGGTCTTGACCCAAGGCTGCTTATGGAGCCATACCAAAAAGGAGTGGAGTTTTTTCTCCGCACTCTCGACCGGCTCGTTGGCGCTAAAAGCCACTTGGGCTTTTATGATCCCCGTATCCATGGGCGGCATCACATCTTTACCAATCAGGGGCATCACGTTTTTAAGACTCAGCACCAATGTAGCCACTACCGCCATGGTCAGTAGCATCCTGCGAAGCGGCCAAAACTTGCCGTTGGAAAATTTGAGCACAGCCACATAGGGCTCTACGAGACGGCCTATCGTCTTTTGGTAGAGCTGCTCGAACCATCTCTCTATCTTGGTCTTGCCGGCCCCGTTTTTATAGAGCCAGACCGAGAGTCTGGGGATAAAGGTGATGGAGAGAAAATAACTCACCAACAAAGCGATGATGAGCGTGGAGATGAGGGGACGGAATATATGTTGCGGAAAATCGCCCACAAACATCAGTGGAAAGATAATGGCAATGGTCGCAGCCGTTCCCGCAAAGACCGGTCCAAGGACCTCTTTGGTCCCTTTGACAATGGCTTCTTGGATATTTTCATGCATCTCTAGATGGCGCTCGATATTTTCTAGCACCACCACCGCATCGTCTACGAGCATGCCAAGAGCCAAGATGATGGCGGTATAGATGACGATGTTGAGCTCTCCGCCGCTAAGCCAAATGATGGCGATAGTGCCAAAAAAGACAAGGGGGATGGAGATACCAGCGGCGATAATGGCTCGAAAATTGCCCAAAAAGAGCAGCAACACCAGCAGCGTATAGACGATAGCGTCACGCAAGGCTTCGAGCATATTTTTGTTGGCGGTTTCGATGAGATCTCTTTGGGTATCTGCGATCTGAAAATCGATGTGGGGATAGAGTTTGGCCAGCTTTTTTAGCTCGGCTCGTGCCGTATCGCTCACCTCCAGCACGCTGCCACCAGGTGCACGCTGGATCGATAGAGCAATAGCCCTATCCCCGTTGCCCAGATATCCGCTGGTACGCTTTTTGTAGCTCCAGCTCACTTTCGCTATATCGGAGAGTTTCACATTGGGCAAGATGTTGAGGTTTTTGAGTTTTTCGATATTGTCCTTTTCCCCGTAGTAGGTGACGGTGTAAAAATCTTTTTGGCTTTTGGTAAAGCCGATGGGGATGTCTTTATTCAGAGCAAACAAGGCTTTGGTCAACATATCCAGATTGATGCCGTACTTTTTGGCCTTGTAAGGGTCCACCTCGATATCGATGGCGCTTTGGTATCCGCCAAAGACCTCCACATTGCCTATTTTTGGATTGGCCAAGAGGTAGGGTTTGATATGCGAATCGGCGATCTTTCTGATTTCAGGCAGCGTGATGCTCTCATCTTTTGGACGCAGCGCCACCACCTCCACCGGTAGCGTGAAGTCACCTACGGTGTAGATAGAAGGGTTGGCAGTGCGGGGCAGTTTGCCCTTGGCGATAGAGAGGGCGTTGGCCACATCCACCGCGGCAGCTTCGAGCCCCTTTTTATACTCAAACTCCGCCTTGACGATGGAGAAGTTGGCCACGTTGACGCTTGAGACATCCCGCACGAGGCTGATACGGCTGATCTCCTCTTCGATGGGTTTGCTTACGGTATTGGCCACCACCTCGGCCGTAGCTCCGGGGATCGAGGTGATCACCACCACCTGTGGGCGGTTGGCGTCTGGAAAGAGATTTTTGGGCAGCTCTTTGAGCCCGATGAACCCCATTACAAAAAAGCCAAAGATGATCGCAAAAAGCAGATAGGGGCGTTTGTAAAAAAACTCAAACATCTACTTCTCCTTCAGCTCGATACCGCTAAGAAGCTTGAGCAAGATATCGGGTTTGGCCACAACCACTTTTTTGCCGCTAAGATCCTCTTGGACTACCACGCCCTCTTCGGAGCTGGCCAGGATATGCACGGGTAAGGCGCTTGCGTGATTGCCGTGGGCAATGAGTACATAGGAGCGGCCGTTGCGATCAAGAATCGCATCTTGGGGCAGTACAATCCCTTTGCCTTTGAAAGTGATCACCCGTGTTTTGACCCGCTCCCCTTCTACAAGCTCAGGATCGCTTACATCGGCTCTATACTCTTGCAAAGAGTTGAGGGTAGAGCGCAACGGACGCAGAGGATACTCTTTGGCTTTGTAGACCAAAGAGAGCCCTTTTATATTTTTTGGCAATCGCACGAGCAGATAGTTGCCCTCTTGGGTATTGACACGCACTATCCTGTGACCCGGCATCGCCAAGTCGCCTACATGGAGCATCTGTTTGGCAACTATTCCATTTACTTCAGATCGCAACACCGCATAACTCAGCTCGTTTTGGAGCTCTTTCTTTTGAGCCCGCAAGGAGTGCAGACGAGATTTAAGAGCGGCGAGCTTGGCTTTTGTAGACTCGATTTGGTTCTCCTCTTTTTCATACTGCTCTATAGAAGCCCCTTTGACCGCCAAAAGCTTTTTTGTTCTAGCGTGCATATGCAGCAAATTCGTCAAAATCCTTTTAGTCGCTCCTATCTGCTCTTGCAGTGAAAGGATCTGGGCCTGGGTGGCTTCTAGTTTGGAGCGCACGGGCGTATCGTCGAGACGTGCTACGATCTGGCCTTTGTGCACCATGCTACCCTCTTTGGCTACCTCCAACACCCGAGCGGGAAATTTCGAAGAGATGGTCAGGCTCTTGTCGTTTTGCACCAAAGCCAGATAATCCACACCCAGCTTGAGCTCTTGGAGCTTTGGCGTGATGGTATGCACGATTACCGCATACTGCTTGGCTATTGGCAGTGCCGCCTCTTCGGCCTTTTTCTTTTTGATCAGGCGCACAGCCCCTACGACCAAGAGCGCAACGACTACTAAAAATATAAGAATCTTAACGATTTTTTTCATTCCACTATCCTTTCAAGATCATTTCCATAGATGACGGCAAGCTGGGCGAGTAGTCGCCACTTGTCGGCAAGAGCTTTGGCCAGATCGGCTCTGGCACTCAGCAGACTATCTTCATAACGTAGATACTCCTCTTCAGTCAGACGCCCCACGCCAAAAGCGGTCTTGGCGTAGCGAAGCAGCTCTTGTTGACGCTTTACTTTTTGTTTGGCGATAGCCACTTTTTTTGCGTTCAAGCGCAGCTGCTCCTCCAAAGCCTTTGCCTGGGCCTGCAACTCCATCTTCGTTTTGGCGACCAGACTCTTTTGCTGCAGCAGCTTAGCACGCTCGAGCTCGATATCAGTGAAATTGGTCTTGGATAGAGGCAGCACCACTTTAAGTGCCACATCCCCATACCCCCGGTGCACATCTTTTTTGAATACCACATCCTTTTGGGCATAGTTCTCACTCCATTTGGCCTCCAAAAGCACCTTTGGTATGAAGCGATCTTTGGCCGCTTTGAGATCTGCCTTTTGGGCCTGGAGTCTGGCCTGCAAAGGCAATAGGGCAAAAATCTGCTCTTTTTTAATGGGACTTTTTTGGACGATAGGCTGGTAGTCTCTTATTTCTATACCGGTAAGCCCTGCGATTTTGGCCGCCAGCTGGGCGCGCTGCTGGGCGATATCTTGCATCTTCAGCTCCACACTATCCATAGCACTGGCGATCTTGTCCAGCGCTACAGGTGCGGCACGTCCGCTGTGGACCTTTATCACAAGATCCTCATAGCTTTTTTGCAAGGAGTGGTGCGTCGCTTCCAAAGCCTCCCGCAGTCGATCCATGTAGCCCAGACTTGCGTAACTGCCCAACAATACGCCCTCATTTTTATAGATATTTAGCTCTTTTTTTAGTTTTGTACTTTGGAGCAGATACTCCATCTTTTTTTGGAGATCCCAAAGCTCTTTGACAAAGAGAGGCATCGAAGCATTCGCTCCTACTCTGGCGATATTTTGGGCAAAAGGCAGCGGCTCGTGGGATTTGAGCAAAGCGTTGGCCTCGGTGGGTGGCACGGGACGCAGATTGGTAGCGCTGTTGTAGTGCTCAAGACTTCCAAAAAGCGAGATCTGAGGATAGAAATGATCGCTCACCTTTTGCTTTTGCAGCTTCATGATCTGTACAAGTTGCTCATCCACTTGGGTGACTGGCTGCTTTTTCAAAGCTTCGAAAAGCTGTGATAGAGGCGAGGCCTCCAAAGCCAGCAACGCACTACAGAGCAGTAGGACTCTTTTCATTGTTGTTTCCTTATCGCTTTGAGTATTTTTTTGGCCAACACTTTGGCCACATCTTCTATCGTTGGTTCGGGTAGTACCTCATATCCACTGACAAAGGAGCTCACTTTGTGGCGAAGCTGGGTAGTAGTCTGGTGCATCACCAGCGTCGAGACGATCATCATCTGCACCACCATAGGATTTTCCATCTCAAAGACACCCTCCTTTATCCCTTCGTTGAGAATGGAGGTGAGGATGCCCAGCGTATGGGAGAGTAGCTGGATCGCCTCCTGGCTCATATGGGCTCCATTGTCGGCAAACTCGTGAGCCAGTATAGCGGCGAAACAGGGATTTTGCTCCAAAAAGGAGCCAAATCCTTCAATATAGCGCTCCAGCCGCTCTTTGGCCCCTTTGCTGGGCAAAACCTGTTCGATATGCTCCACCAGCCCCCTGAGCCGCTCCAAAAGCACCGCCTCATACAGATGGGCCTTGTCTTTGAAATGGTAATAAATCGCCGCCTTGGTAATGCCCGTCTCTTTGGCTATGGCATCGAGAGAGACCCCCTCATATCCATATTTTGCGAAATGGCGCGCGGCGATACGCATCAACGACTCTTTTTTGCTCACTAGCCACCTTTTACTAAACTTTTAGTAAGTATAAGAAACATTGCCTTAAAAACTTATAAACCTGTGCTTCGATGTTTGTGCTATGATAAAATCAAAAAAGGGGCGAATATGATTCATGCTTGCAATGATGCATACACTGCAGAGGATGAAAAAATCCTTCACAATCTTCAAGATATTTTTCTACTTTTCCTAGACAGTGAACCTCCTCAGCTAAAAATATACTCAAAAATGAAAA